>Ga0172382_10001557_pt1 | contig 40782 bp, 42 predicted proteins | sample Leawel138RmetaG_FD_122245 | JGI IMG/M metagenome (GOLD analysis project Ga0172382, IMG submission 122245) | Leachate microbial communities from a municipal landfill in Southern Ontario, Canada - Leachate well 138R metaG | ecosystem: Engineered > Solid waste > Landfill > Unclassified | place... | reverse complement strand
TGCTTAGACGCTTACGTTTGAACCCCAGTTGATTTCCAAGCATCAGACCCGCTGGACGGGATTTGACGACAAGATCCTGTCCCTCTATGCCCGAGGCATGACGGTCCGGGAAATACAGAGCCACTTGGAAGGGATGTACGGCACCGAGGTGTCACCCACCTTGATTTCCTCGGTGACGGATGCCGTCTTGAGGCGATAGTCAGGCAGTTCCTTTTCTGATCCATAACCTTTGTTTGCAGGCCGGGAAATTTTTGCAACCCCAGAATTTATTCCCGTTCTTTCTGTTGGTTCTTGGCACCATTTTGATCCCGCATTGTGAGCAGGTTGGCGTGGTGTAGTCCCCTTCCGTTGCGAATGCCAGTAATCGTGTTTGCGACAAAGCGGGCAACTGCTCAATCAGTTCTATGAAGTGTTTGCCATCAACAAGAATAATACCATCTTCCTTGGCTAGCTCCTCGGCGGGTTTGGTAAATGTGCCATTGGTGATAAAAGTCCCGATCGGCACTTTTTCATGGGTCATCGTACCCAAAAGCTGTCGAACAAGCTCAACCCCTATGGGTTTATCCGGCCATGCCTTGCACTGGGTAACTGCGATTAATGCACCCGATTTCCGATGGAACAAACGAATATCCACACCGCCATCAGCACCGAGCCCTGTGGTGGTACTTCGCAGGCCGCGTTCACGGTGATATTCATTGCAGAGATCTTCAAACCGTTTCCATTCGATGTCTCGGAGTAGTGACAAGGACCATCCGTTGGGCTGCTCATGATCAGGGTTGGCGTACGGTGATGGATTGTTATTCTGAAATTTTTGAGGGGGCTTTGGTGGTTGATACGCGGGCTTGTACGTTGTGGATGGCGTCACCGGCACTGTATCGCGGGCCAGAAACAGCATGAACGCCATGAATCCGAAGATGAGCGCTAGGATGCTGCCGATTATCTCAAAAAGTGGCGTCAGTATCTTCAGGATGGGGTTAATCTGAAAAACGGCGGGTAGGATCAGCCAGGATGAAAACAGGATGATGCCCGCGAGGATGGCCGAGCCGATCCACGCGGGGTCCGTCATGGTGGCGATGTTCAGCAGAGGGCTCCCACTGGATCTCTGGTATCTGCGGCGCTTTCTATAATGGGCCATTGATGGCTCTTTTGCGGTTGTAGGGCATGTTCTCAGTGTGCAAAAAGCGGCGAGGCTTGTCGAGACGTTGCGGCCTGTTGGATAGTACCCGATAAGGAGGGTGCTCGTCAGAGCCAAGGGTTGCATGGGAATGTTATACCGCAGTTTGGAATGTTATGTTGTACCATTAGTGCAATCGAATTTACCTTATGCCGCTTGACCATCATCGCTGGAATAAAACCCTGAATGCCCGATAAGGAAGCCACAGCCCGCATCAAGATCAACAAGCTGCTCGAAGCTGCCCGCTGGCGTTTTTTCGCGGATGGCAGCGCGCCCGCGAACATTCGCCTCGAACCCAGCGTCACAATCAAGTCAACCGACCTAGACGCGCTGGGCGCCAACTTCGAGAAGAGCACAAGAGGCTTCGTCGACTTTCTCTTGCTTGATGCCAAAGGCTTTCCGCTGCTTGTCCTCGAAGCCAAAGCCGAAGGCAAAAATCCGCTTGTCGGTAAAGAGCAGGCGCGTAAATACGCCAAGTCTCAGAACTGCCGCTTCGTCATTCTTTCCAACGGCAACCTGCACTACTTCTGGGATCTCGAACGCGGCAGTCCGTACGTCATCACCTCGTTTCCGACGCCGGACTCGGTCACCGGCTACCAGAAGGTCACGCCCAATCCGCAGCGCCTGATCGAAGAGCAGGTCGGCGAGGACTATATTGTTCGCACCCAGCGCCCGAACTACGCAGCCGAAGCCGCCTGGCAAAACGAAGCGGAGCGCCCCGGCTACATTCAGGCCAACAAGCTGCGCTTTCTCCGGCCGTATCAGCTCAAGGCCATCCACAGCCTTCAGGCCGCAGTCGGCGATGGCAAAGACCGTTTCCTGTTCGAGATGGCCACCGGCACCGGCAAGACCCTCACCGCCGCCGCCGTCATCAAGCTGTTTCTGCGTTCGGGCAACGTGCGGCGCGTACTGTTTCTGGTTGATCGTCTTGAGCTGGAGGATCAGGCCAAGAAGTCCTTCAATGACGTGCTGTCGGCCGACTATCAGACCGTGATCTACAAAGAGAACCGGGACGACTGGAGACGCGCCGAGATTGTCGTTACCACCGTGCAGTCCCTGCTCTTCAACAACAAGTACCAGAAGCTCTTCTCGCCGACCGACTTCGATCTCGTCATCTCCGACGAAGCGCACCGCTCGATCGGCGGTAATGCCCGTGCCGTCTTCGACTACTTCATCGGCTACAAGCTGGGCCTTACGGCGACGCCGCGCGATTATCTGCGCCGATTTGATTGTGCAAACGCCGGCACCCGCGACCCGCGCGAGGCCGAACGACGCCTGCTGCTCGATACCTACCGCACCTTCGGCTGCGAGAACAGTCAGCCGACCTTTCGCTACTCCTTGCTCGATGGCGTGAAGGAGGGCTTCCTGATCAATCCGACCGTGGTGGACGCCCGCACCGAGGTCACCACCACGCTGCTTTCTGAAGAGGGTTTCGTCGTCTCCTTCACCGATGACGCCGGCGAGGACCAGCAGCAGGCCTTCAAGCAGCGCGAGTTCGAGAACGTTTCTTCGCCGACACCACCAACCAGCTCCTGTGCAAGACGTTTCTGGAAAACGCGCTACGCGACCCGGTCAGCGGCGAAATCGGCAAGTCGATCATCTTTGCCGTCAGCCAGAACCACGCCGCCAAGCTGGCGCAGATACTCAATCAGATGGCCGACCGCATGTTTCCGGCCAAGTACCAGTCCGACTTTGCCGTGCAGGTCACCTCCCAGATACCGGACGCCCAGCAGTTCACTATCAACTTCGCCAACAACAACCTGCTCGGCTCCGGCAACTTCATCCCCACCTACAAGACCAGCAAGGCGCGCATCTGCGTCACCGTTGGCATGATGACCACCGGCTACGACTGCACCGACATCCTCAACATCGGTCTGTTCCGTCCGATCTTCTCGCCCACCGACTTCATCCAGATCAAGGGACGCGGCACCCGCAAGCACGACTTCCGCGCGGCGCTTTTCGACGACACCATCAAGGAAGGCGTGCAACAGCCCATAAAGACCGCGTTCAAACTCTTCGACTTCTTCGCCAACTGCGAATACTTTGAGGCCGATTTCAACTACGACGAAGTGCTGAAGCTGCCGCTGCCCAAGGGCAAAGGCAGCGGCCGCCAAGGCCCGGTGGTCGTGGGCGGCACCTATGAGCACCTCGGCGACGACATCGTCTTGATGGTCAAGGAAGAGACCATCGGCTGCGAAGGCATGAAGATCGACCGCATGTTCTTCGAGAAGTTTGAAGACGTAATCCGCGCCAATGACACCGTTGCCGCCGCCGTTGAAGCCGGGCAGTGGGACCGCGTCATCGACTACGTCAACCGCGAAGTCTTCGACAAGCCCGAGGAGTACTAACACCCTCGACAAACTGCGCAAGGCCGCCGCCGTGGACCGCCGCCTGACTCTGCGCGAGATACTGGAAAAGGTCTTCGGCCTCATCCCGCGCTTCAAGTCCAAGGATGAGTTGCTGGAGGAAGAGTTCTCCAAGTTCGTCGCCGACCGCGTGCCCGAGCCACCCTCGGCCATCCCGGCCATCAAGACCTACTTCAAGGCCTACGTCACCAGCAACCGGGTGCGCGACATCATCGACAGCAAACACTTCACCGATCTGGCCACCAACCCGTTCTTCACCACCCATGATTTCAGAGCCGTGCCCCAGCAGTACCGTACGCTCGTCCCCGAATACATCAAGGACTATGTCGCCTTGAACCAGTTCGCGCCATAGGAACCGCCATGAGCAAAACCAAGAAAAGCACTATCGAAGTCAAAGGTACTGCCGTCACAGTTCTCAGCCAAGCGAGTGATGACTATATTTCCCTGACGGACATTGCCAAGCACAAAGAACCGGATCGATCGGACCATGTCATCCAGAACTGGATGAGAAACCGTAATACCATCGAGTTTTTGGGCGTATGGGAGCGGCTGAATAACGCCGATTTTAAACCCCTCGAATTCGAGGGGATGAACGCCGAACTGATCCATATGGCGCTGCCGCAAGGCGAGCGTCTCAAACGCCTCAACGAAATCGCCATCCGCCAGATGCAGGTGCTCACCGGAGCCACGGCGATCAAGCAAATCAAAGGTTAAGCCGTGCTCGACACCACCACCAAACGCCGCATCGACACAGCCCGCGACATCCTCGTCGGCAAAGCCCCCGACCCCAAATCCCAGGTCGAGCAGATCACCATCGCCCTCATCTACAAGTTCATGGACGACATGGACGCTGAGAGCGAGGAGCTCGGCGGCAAGCGCAAGTTCTTCGAGGTTGAGTTGAAGGAACTCGGTGGCGCGGACGGCGTGTTCTACCACAAGCTCGTTTTTACACGTGCGCCCGGCGTTGACCTGCCTAAAGTCGTCAGCGAGGGCGAGCAGCGCTGCCTCTCCATCGCGGCGTTCTTTGCAGAACTCAGCACAGCCGACGAGCTGTCCGGCATCGTGTTCGACGATCCGGTGTCCTCACTCGATTACCAATGGCGCCAGGGTGTGGCGCGGCGTTTGGTTCAAGAAGCCAAGACGCGACAAGTCATCGTCTTCACGCATGATGTCGTCTTTCTGCTACTTCTTAAGCAATTCGCAGAGGATCTAGCGTTAGCAGTTTGACCAGCACGTTCGGTTTCTGTCCAAGGGTGCAGGGGTGTGCTCGGAGGAATTGCCTTGGGTCGCGCTGCCGATCAAGAAGAAAATCGGCTATTTGAAGAACGGCTGGCAGGCCGCCGACAAACTTTCTCGTGATGGTCATCAGGACGCCTATGAGAAGGATGCCAAGTATCTCTACGGCTTGCTGCGTGAAGCCTGGGAGCGCGCTCTTGAGGAAGTGCTTCTTGGTGGCGTGGTCGAACGCTACAGGCCGAGCATCCAGACGCAACAAGTTGCCCAGATTGCGGATATTACCCCCGAGGACTGCAAGACGGTTGAGACGGCGATGTCAAAATGCTCGAAGTGGCTGCCTGGCCATGACCAAGCAGCGGCTGCCCGTGCGCCGGTTCCCGGTCCCGTGGAACTCAAGGCCGATATTGAAGCGCTGGATGACTGGGTTGCAGCGATCCGCAATCGTCGCAAGAAGGGTTCGGCGGTCTGAGCCATGGAAGAAGCTGCCGAACTCGCCAACTACCTGCCGCTCTCCCCCCCGACGAGTGCGAGTATCCTGATGCCGCCGACCAGATCCGCGAAGTGCTGATTCACGGCAACTATCTCTCGCAGAAAGACATCGAGATTTGCCTGGGCTTCGATGTCGAGTTGCTTGCCGACCGTCCAGAAATCGACGCGATGCGGGAACTGCATGCGGCCCTCGTTGAGAAGTACAAGAGTGAAGATGCGCACAACGCGGCATAACGAATAAGGTTAGATCATGCGTAGCCACGATCTGAACCGTTTGTTGGAGGGGTGTTTGAGCAGCCGCCAATCACCCCAGCAGTTTTGCCAAGTCCTCCGCCCGTAGATGAGTATAACGCTTCAGCATCTGCAATGTTTTGTGCCCGGTAATCGCCGCCACCTGCATCGGGTTCAGGCCCTTCTCAAAAAGTCGGCTGGTGGCCTCGTGGCGCAGGTCGTGAAAGGTCAGCCCGGTGATATTGGCACGGCGGCAGGCGCGCACATAGGATTGATGTATCCCCTCGTAAGTAACCCCGAACACGCGCCCGTCCAGATTGCGCGGCAAGGCTTCCAGCGTGGCCACCGCGCGACTGGAGAGGGGCACCGTGCGGGCCTCACCATTCTTCGTCTTGGGCAGGTGCGCCGTGCGCTTTTTCAGATCCACGTCTGACCATTGCAGCCCCGGCGTTTTTTGGGGACGGATTCCTGTTTCCGTATCCGTCGTACCGTAACTTTCCAGAATTTCTCCCGCCCGCATGGCCGTTTCGATGGCGAAGACGACTACGGGGCGTAGCCACGGGTTGCGGGCATCGCCGCATGCGGACAACAGCTTTTCCTCTTCGTTATCCATTAGACGGCGATCCCGCGCACCAGATTGTGCCGGCATTTTGATTTGCAGGCACGGATTTCCATGTGCGAGTGGGATGCCCCATTCTTTTATAGCATGAGTAATGACGCGGGAGAGGAGGGCAATTTCATGTCGTACCGTCTGACTGGTCAGTGTGCGGCCCGTTTTTTTGCTGATGGACTTGATCCGTCTGTCCCGATACAGCGCCAGTTTTTCCGGCGACAAGGCCGCCAACGACAATTTACCGAGCTCGGATGCGGTCAGGATACGGATGACGGAACTTGGCCCCTGTCGGCTCTTTTTTTCAGGCAGTATCTCCCGTGCATAGCGATCCAGCAGGTCGGCGACGCTCGTGGCCTCTGCACGGCTTCGATCCCGCCAGACACCCCTATCCATTTCCGATTCGATGATTCGCGCCCAGGCTTCGGCATCGCGTTTCGCCCGGAAGGTCTTTGTCTGGCTGGGATACCCTTTTTTTCGGACGATGGCCTGCCAGCCAATCGTGATGCCGTCTTGGTCTTCCCGTGAATTTATGGTTGCCATGCTGCACTCTCGCTGCAATGAATCCGAAGTCTCAGTGCAGCATATTCGCAGCGTAAATTCAATTGACCAAAAAAATTTGCTGTGAATCGTTGGTATGATGTTGATTTTATTGGTGCCCCGAGCGCGAATCGAACGCGCGACCTACCGCTTAGGAGGCGGTTGCTCTATCCACTGAGCTACCGAGGCTTGGTCCCTAGTCTAGCAAAATCTGCATCCTGATCGCGAGCCTGAACCACGGTCTGTGGCGATTAGGTCAGTGCGAAAAAGTAGGCCCCATAACAAAGCCCATTAAAAATGAAATGATAGGGTCGGAGGATGACGCCTCTGCGGACCAGCAGATAAGTGTACCCACCAGCGAGTAGAGTCAGGCCAGCACCGAGAAGAACCGGAAAAGAAGGGGACCACGGGGTCAGCAGTACGCCAATAGCGGGGAGAAGACTGCCCTGGAAAACCAGCGCACCGGTAATGTTGCCAAAAGCCAGCGTATCTTTGCGACGTCGAATCCAGAGAATGCTATTGATTTTTTCTGGCAGTTCGGTGGCGATTGGAACAACGAGCAGCGATAAAATAAGCGCGGATATGCCCAGCCAGTTAGAGAGCGCCTCAATACCATCGACAAATAGACTGGCGCCGAAAACGATCAGGCCCAGACCGATGGCGAGCTGCACCAGAATGACGATCATTTGTGTAGGCAACCCGGTTTTACTCAGGTAAAGCGCATGCTTGGCTTCGGTACCATGTCCTTCGGCAACCAATGCAGCGGAGGCGCGTAAGGTGACCATCACATACAGAAAATACAGGGTGACTAAAATGAGTCCAATGCCGATACGCACCAACGTAATGTGATGGGGTACGAACAAAGCAACAGCCGAAAGTCCAAAAGCGGTTAGAAACCAGCCAAGATCACGGCGTAGTCCACTCGGTTCAGGCTGCAAGGCACCGCGCCATCCCCGTTGTGGCGAAACGAATACGGCCATCAAGAACAAAGTCAACGTGGACAGCATCATGGGCGCGCCCAGTATCGCACCGACGCCGACTTCTTCACCCAAGGGTGTAGGCGTGGCAGAAGCGGTGGCGAATACGGCGACGATAGGGACCATCGCTTCAGGGAGCGCCGTTCCCACAGCAGCAAATATGGAGCCGGTGACGCCCTCCGATACCCCCAAACGGTCGCCCAAATGCTCCAAAGCGTTGGTGAAACCCTCGGCGCCAGCGAGGATGATGATGAGCGCGGCCACTAGCAGGAGAATATTCATGAGGGCATTATGCCATAACGGTGATGGCCTACAATGGCGCTCGGGATGAGTTTCGTGCTGGGTTGGCGTTATACTACGAGCCTTCATGTACTGCGTTAGGCGGAGAACACGATGCAAAAACTATGCAGTTTTTTTGATCGCGATATTTATCATGTCGAAGGAGGCGTAGACACCCCGGCTGTTTATTATATTGCCGATAAGGATGCCGGTGGAATACTGGTCAACGGTCCACGTTATACCGAATCGCTGCGTGATGAATTGATGGCTTTGGCGCCGCTACAAGTACTGTTTTTACCCAGTTATTTTGGGGCTCAGGATCTCGCGCTTTGGCAGGGTGCGGGCTGCAAACTGGTAGCGCAGCCCCTTGAAAATCAGCATCTTGATGTGTCCATTGATGTAGCGTTGGACAGCAAGTTACGTTTGACACGAACGATTGATTTTTTGCCGATGTCGGGACGTACCCGAGGGGCCTGCGCACTGCGTTTGCGTAACAAGCCAGGAGCGATATTTTTTGGCCCGATTTTAGAGAGCGTGAAGCCTGATCAGTGGCCAACGCTGGTTCCACATGCCGACGATCACTCATGGGAAACGCGGGTTTTCGGGAGTTTGGGGTTGCAGGATGTGCACTATGCGTATGCTTTTACAGATACTTTTACGCCGAATCAAACGCCCATCGGACCGGATGCTGATGTGGCGATTCAGCGCGAGTTGCAAGCCGTTCTGGACGCCGATTAAATGTCATCGGTTTTGTTGTGGGTAATAAAACACTGCAAGTTGCCGATAATTGGCGTATAGTTCCGACGCTGAATTCTCTGTCTGGGTGTGTCCATGTCTCAACAAGCTGATCTCCGTTTTATTGATTTTGCCCTCGCTGAACCGCTCCAAAGAGCGGTCGCGGAGATCGGCTACGAACAGCCCTCCCCGATTCAGGCGCAGAGTATCCCGCCGCTGCTGGAAGGTCGTGATGTAATTGGCCTAGCGCAAACCGGTACCGGTAAGACGGCGGCCTTTGCTCTACCGCTCCTGAGTCGCGTTGATCTGACTCTGCGCGTGCCGCAAGTGCTGGTCCTGGCGCCAACCCGCGAACTGGCTATTCAGGTTGCCGAAGCCATGCAGGGTTACGCCAAATTCTTGCCGGGCTTCCACGTACTACCGATTTATGGTGGGCAGTCTATGGGGTTGCAACTCAAGCAGCTGCAGCGTGGTGTGCAGGTTGTGGTGGGCACTCCGGGGCGTATACAGGACCATCTGCGCCGCAAGACGCTGGTGTTGGATCAACTTAAAGCCGTGGTTCTGGATGAAGCGGACGAGATGTTACGGATGGGGTTTATAGATGCCGTTGAGGACATCCTGAAACATACCCCAGATGGTCGCCAGGTGGCGCTCTTTTCGGCAACGATGCCCGATGCGATCCGCCGGATTGCTAAAACTTACCTGCGCGATCCTCTCGAAATTCGTATCAAATCGGCTACCACGACGGTGGCCGCCATTCGGCAGCGTTACTGGCAGGTCAGCGGCACCCATAAGCTCGATGCTTTGACGCGCATTCTGGAAGTCGAGGACAGTAACGCCTGGATTGTTTTTGTGCGCACCAAAACGGCGACAGTGGAGTTGACCGAGCGTCTGGAGGCGCGCGGATATTCTTGTGGAGCGCTTAACGGTGATTTGAGTCAGGCCTTGCGTGAGCAGACCATTGAGCGTCTTAAGTCGGGTGCGCTGGATATTGTCGTCGCCACAGACGTGGCCGCTCGCGGTCTGGATGTGGAACGTATTACCCACGTTATTAACTATGATATTCCTAACGATACTGAGGCCTATGTGCATCGGATCGGACGAACTGGGCGTGCGGGTCGAACCGGAGATGCCATTTTGTTCGTGGCGCCGCGTGAACGGCATTTACTGCGCGCGATTGAGCGGGCTACCGGACAGACCATTACCGCAATGCATCTGCCGAGTATTGATGAGGTGGCTGATCGACGCATGAGCCAGTTTAAGGACCAGCTTTCAGAAGTGCTCAACAGTCAGGATCTTGCGGTTTTCGAGTCGCTGATCGCGGGCTTTCAACAGGAGCATGATGTAGGAATGGGCGAGATTGCTGCTGCTTTGGCCTATATGGTGCAAAAAGAGCGTCCATTGGTACCTGTAGAAGCGGAACCTTCCCGTCCGATGCGCAGCGATACTTCTGCCAGCCCTGGACGCTCTTCGGCGCGGCGTCGCGGCGAGGGCGATCGACCACCAGCCCGAAGTGGGAGTGATCGAGGCAGTGGTCGGCCCCCTCGGGCCAGCAATGCCGATGATGTGCCCATGCGGCGCTTTCGGTTGGATGTGGGGGAAAGCCACGGCGCCCAAGTCAAAAATATCGTGGGCGCGATTGCCAATGAAGCGGGTATTCCCAGTCGTCATATTCGCCGGGTGGAAATCAACGCGGACCATACTACGGTGGAGCTGCCAGCAGATCTTCCTGCGGCCGCTTTGCAGCACTTACAAAAAGTTTGGGTAGCTGGTCGACCTCTGCAAATTGCTGCTGCGGATGCGGCGGGAGCAGCACCGACAAAGCGCTACGGGACCGGTAAGCCGCGTGCGGCAGGAAGTGAAGAGCAACCCCGGACCCCTCGCAAAATATTGTCGGCGACGACCGCGAAGTCCGCAAAAAGCGAGTATAAAAGTAAAGAGCAGCGTGCCGTTCCGGCGAAGCGAAAAAAGCCGGCTAGAGATCGTTAGGCAAAAAGAAACCGGATTGCGCGAGCATTTCCGGTGTCCTATTGCTTGAAGGAAACGGGTGGTCAAAACCACCCGATGGGCTGATTAGGCCCGACGAACTTTCTCCGCCTGGAGGCCTTTAGGGCCACGGGTGACCTCAAAGCTGACGCGCTCACCTTCGGCTAGGGTCTTGAACCCAGTACCTTCAATAGCGGAATGATGTACAAATATATCTTCCTTGCCATCTTCCGGCGTAATAAAACCAAATCCCTTACTGTCATTGAACCACTTTACGGTACCCACTGCCATTTCACACCCCAAAATCATCAAGAATAGCCCAACCGGCTATTCTGAAGAATAGCATAGGTATTTCTCTGTGCAAGTTGGTTATGGGATCAAATGGTTAGCGTGGTTTTGGGTTCAGTTTTTTGAGATGCTGTGTTTTTCCATAAGGCGGTAGAGGGACACCCGGGAGATGCCCAATTGTCGTGCTGCCACGCTGACACTACCGCGACTTTGGGCTAGAGCCGCACGAATACTCGCCGCTTCCGCCGTATCCCGCGCTTCGTTCAGGGTGACTTGAGCGCGTGAATTGGTGCGGCGTTCCAAGCCGAGATCAACCGGCGAAATCAGGAATTTTTCGCACATGACCATAGCCCGTCGTACCCGGTTGATGAGTTCGCGAATGTTTCCCGGCCAGTCGTAATGATTCATGGCATGCAGGGCTTCTTCGCTGAATCCTTTTACGCGATGCCCTTTTTCGTTCGAGAAACGCGTGAAAACATAATGTGCGATGAGCGGAATGTCACCCATTCGGTCACGCAACGGGGGCATTTTTATTTGTAGTACATTGAGCCGATAGTATAGATCCTGACGAAAACGTCCCTCTTTGATGGCTGCCTCGAGATTGACATGGGTAGCGGCTAATACTCTGACATTGACTTCGATGTCTTGGCGCCCGCCGATTCGGTGAATCGTTTTTTCCTGTAGAAAGCGGAGCAGGTTGGTTTGCAAGTCCATGGGTAAATCGCCAATTTCATCCAGAAACAGGGTTCCTGCGTTGGCGGATTCAATGCGTCCAAGTTTACGTTCATGAGCGCCGGTGAAGGCGCCTTTCTCGTGTCCGAATAATTCGGATTGGATCAGGTTGGCAGGAAGCGCGCCGCAATTTACGGCAACAAAAGGGCCTTCCCGTCGTCCTGAGCGTTCATGAATGGCCTGCGCAGTAAGTTCCTTTCCGGTACCACTCTCTCCCGTAATCAGAATCGGCGCTTCGACACCCGCAACTTTACGGATCTCTTGGTAGACTTTTTGCATTTGATCGCTGGCGCCGACCATTTCATTTTCCTGACGATGGTCTTTATCCCAATGCCCCGTATAAAAAGCTTCTGCACTGATTTCTGCCATGCCTTGGGCATGGCCTAGGGTGACGGAAAGCCGTCGAGCATCCACCGGTAAGGTGTGATAATCATAAAATGCGCTGCTGATTAACTGCCGATAGGCGGGTTGTTCGGAGTCGTGGCGGGAAATCAAGGCAATCCATTTAAGTTTTTGAGACTGGGCGAGCATGAGCTCAACGCGATGACCATGATCAACGAGTTCGGCCTCTCCGAATCCCACCACACCCACTAATGCGGTGAGTTTTGCGGTGAGCGAAGGTACTTCTTCTAACGAAGAGGCAAAAACGAAATCCCATCCTTCCTGACGAAAAATATCCAGAGATGGCGCGACGATGTCTCTTTCTCCGACATATAATATGCAACGTTCTGGCGCGGTGTCAGAGACTGTCGGTTTGACATTTTTTGGCATGCGGACTCCTCATTATCGTTACAAGTGTCGCATAGATTGAATAAATTCCCAATACGGATCACTCCTTGAACCGGTATGCACTAAATCATGAGTTGAGGATCTACATCTAAGGCCCAGCGTACTCGGCGTGCGGCGGGTAATTGCTGGAAGGTCTGCAACCATATTCGCAGTGCTTTTTGCATTTCCTCACGGCTGGCTGTTTCTATCCAGAGTTCCGCCCGTTCAAATCCCGCGCGACGTTCCATCAGCGCGGGTTGTGGCCCACTGATCCGCAGATTTTTAGGTGCGCAATCTCGGGCCGCCGTCAAAAAGTCGATCACCGGTTGTCGTTTGTGGGCTTCGGCGCGAAGCAGGGTGAGCGCGCTAAAGGGGGGCAGTCCTGCGGCTTGGCGTTCGTCCAGCAAGGCTTGGGCAGGGCCTTCATAATCGCCCTGGCTCAGGCTCTGTAATAATGGATGCTGGGGCAGGTGGGTTTGCAGTAGTACGCGCCCTGGACGATCCTCGCGGCCCGCACGACCGGCCACTTGTAGTACGGTCTGCAGAAGACGCTCGGGGGCGCGAAAGTCAGCACTAAAAAGACCTTGGTCGGTATTCACGATGCCGACCAGAGTGACGGCGGGAAAATGATGGCCTTTAGCGAGCATCTGCGTGCCTACCAGAATAGCCGGTTGGTTCTGGTGAATGTGGGTCAGGGTCGCCGCAAAGGCATTCCGACCGGGTAGGGCGTCGCGGTCAACACGCCACACCGGGATGTTGGGAAAGCGTTGGCGCAGGACTTCTTCGAGCTGTTCTGTGCCTTGTCCGGTAGAGATCAGTGTGCTGCCTTGGCACTCAGGGCAGGAGGACGGCCAGCGCGATTCGTGACCGCAATGATGGCAACGTAAGCGTTCCTGTTGACGATGCCAGGTTAATGCCGCGCTGCAACGCGGGCATTGCAGCACATGGCCGCAATCATGACAGAGTACGGCGGGTGCATAGCCGCGCCGATTCAGAAATAGGAGCACTTGATTGCCTGCGGCGAGATCGTGTTCACAGGCGGTGATCAGCGTGTTAGACAATCCACCTAGCAGGTGCTGACGTCGAAGCGGAACGATGGTGATACGGGGTAATGCGGCGCGGGTAGCGCGTTGCCGGAGTTTGACACATTGATAGCGGCCCGTGCGAACGTTATGGAGTGTCTCCAGAGATGGGGTTGCGGAGCCCAGTATGATGGGAATTTTTTCGAGTCGGGCGCGCTGAATAGCGAGGTCTCTAGCCGAATAATGCCAGCCACTATGCTGTTTGAATGACGCGTCGTGTTCTTCATCGACGATGATCATGGCGATTTTTGGCATGGGGACGAACAGCGCTGAACGGGTTCCGATGATGACCTGAACTTGGCCCGTAGCGGCTTTTGTCCAGGCTTGCAGGCGTTCTCCGGGGCTTTGACCTGAATGCAGAGCCGCGACTGCCTGCGCACCGAAGCGCTCCTGGCAGCGCGCCACCAACTGAGGGGTGAGGCCGATTTCTGGCACCAGTATCAAAATCTGCTGGCCAATTTCGAGATGTGGACGCATGGCCTCAAAATAGACTTCGGTTTTACCGCTTCCGGTGACTCCGTCTAGGAGCCAGGACTGGAAGCCTTTGATCTCGCGTAGCTGTTCAACAGCCTGTTGTTGCTCGGCATTTAATATGTAAGGTGCCGCCCGCCCCGGGATTGCAGCCATCGGCATCACTTTACCTTCGACCCAACCACGTTGAAGCGCTTGCCGGAGTACTGGACGCAAGGTTTTGGGGATGGCTGATTCGACTATGGGGTGCTCCGTATTCAGGAGATCTTTAAGCGCTTGCTGTAGCTTGCCAAGTCGGTTTGGCGCCTGAACGGATGTGGCCAGACAGTAGCCTTGCGACGTGGTCGTGGGTAATGCGCGCCCCTGGCGAAGCAGTGTGGGCAAAGCACTTGCCCAGACATCGCCAATGGGATGTTGATAATATTGGGCGCCGAAGTGCAGTAGATTTTGCAGGGCTGGCGGAAGTAGGGGATGCCGGTCTAGTACGGCGGCGATGGGTTTTAGAGTGATTCCCGATGGACAATGACTATTGCCGAGTACGATTCCGGTGCGGATGCTTTTGCCAAATGGGACAAGCACCCTGACTCCGGGGGAAAGGGATTCATTGTCGGGTAGGGCATAGGAAAAAGTCTGCCGAAGTGGGCTTAATAAGGCGATTTGCAGACAGGGGATTTCAATATCCATAAAGTTGCCCACAAGTTCTGTGGATAAGTCTGTGTACGAACATTCGGAAAAGCCCCGTATTCCCAGTGCTTCAAGATCTTAGGTGGGTTGCCTAAAAATGTAGCAAAGCAAAAACACAAAAAAAACAACAAGATGAGTCGGCACAACAATGACTTGGAGCGAATGCCGATTCCGTGAGTATTCCATGAGTAAACTGTGTATAAGTTTTATCGTAAATAGTGGTCACAAAATGTTAGCCCATAATGGGCGAGATCAAGGAGGTTCCCGCTGGCGCGAGGCCAGCAACAATCCCCCAGAATAGCAGCAGACCGATCCAATTGTTATGCAGGAAGGCTTTAAACGCGAGGTCGCGTTCGCCACCCAGTAGCGTTTGTTCATATCCGGCTAGGGCTAATGCGCTGAGTAACGCGATCCAGAAGGGCCAGCTCATGGCCGTCACCATGCCTATCCCCAGAAAAATAGCCAGCATGACCCATTGGAGTCCGGCAATGGCATGGCGATCAAAGCGGCCAAACAGTATTGCCGTGGACTTGATTCCCGCTTTGAGATCGTCCGGGCGATCTGCCATGGCATAAGCCGTGTCATAAGCGACCACCCAGCAAGCATTAGCGAGCATCAGCCACCAGGCCAGTAGGGGAACGCTTCCCAGCGTGGCGGCGAAAGCCATGGGAATGCCGAATGAGAAAGCAATTCCGAGGTAGGCTTGGGGCAGGTGGGTAAAACGTTTGAACAGTGGATAGGTTATGGTGATAACCACCGCGCCACCCGCCAGTAGGATGCTGAGCACGTTTAAAAAGGGCAGCAAGGCGGCGGCCAGCAGGCACAACAGCACAAAAAGACGTAATGCGGCCCCCGGGGTAATCAGTCCTGCCGCCAGTGGCCGTTGGCAGGTGCGTGCCACCTGTTTGTCAAAATCGCGGTCAAAATAATCGTTAATAACACACCCCGCCGAGCGCATGAGCCAAGTTCCCAGCGTAAATATCACAAATAGACGCAGAGAGGGGGTACCCCTAGCGGCCAGCCAGAGTGCCCAATAGGTCGGCCACAAGAGCAGTAATGTGCCAATGGGCCGATCCACTCGCATCAGCGATAAATAGGCCCGGAAACGGGATGTAGAAGTTTGGGGAGCGGACATTAACGATGCCCCCGTCCTGCCCAGCGCGGCATGTCGACTAAGAAATGTTCTTCTACGAGCACTCCGGTGTTGCCCCGGCGCAAAATCGAGCGGCGTTGCCAAGTGCGTTGACCAAAGCGCGGACGTGTGGCCAGAACAATGGGCGAGCGTCGCAGTCGGCGGTGGCGAAACAGCGTGTTACCGATGGGTCGTGAACCATGGTGGGTCAGGGGAAGAAGGCCATGACGCAGTCCAGCGAGCGGGATGCTCGTCATGGCCCAAATGGCTGGACGGCCAGCGTCACCCCCATGCAGGGCGACTTCTCGCCAGAAAATATGCGCACCACGATGCAAATGTAATATACAGCGTTCCGTGGGGTTGGCCTTGCGTCGACCGCTACCGAGCAGCAGCGCGGTGACGGGATACGTCTTGCCGTAAGCCCGCTGTAAGGCGGCGGTCAGTGATGCGGGTAAGGTGAGCCAGGGCCACAAGTGTCGCGGGGCATGTCGCAGAGGCGGTGGATTTTTCTCCATCATTTTCGGCAAATCAGCGCGTTCCCGTACCGTGATAAATAAAATGGTCAACGCGAGCGGGAGGAACATTCCGCAACACCATGGAAGGTCGGCCCTTCCGGAATTCGGCGGGTAGTCCTTGGCAAGAACTCCGAAAGTGGTAAGTAAACTGAATAAATGTCGTACCTTGCTGACTGATTCTAGGGAGTTGCTTAAAAATGCGCTCAACCACGTCTTGGGAAATGGTTCTGAGCGGCAAACTGGAAACGATGGCACGAACGGGCCCGCGATGAGCGATCAGTTGCTGCAGATGTGCCGCGTCGCCTTCGATGACTTCTACGTCCGGATAATGGTGGCGCAAATGTCGAACCATGGCCGGTGCCTGCTCAACGAGCACCAGATCACGCGCCTCTATGCCGCTCGCTAGAAGCGCTTTGGTAACCGGCCCCATCCCCGGTCCGAGTTCGACAACCAGCCCGCTACCGGGAGGTACCATGGCCGCCATGCGCCTCGCCAGATACGGCGAACTAGGCACTACAGCGCCGATAGCGTGGGGGTCGCGCAGGAATTCGCGGGTAAAGTGCCAAGCCTGAGATACCGGCCCGGAAGATCTGGACATGGGCTTTCTCCACCAATGCGGGCACCACACGGGCGTGTATGGTGCCAGTTCGAATGGTCCATACTCTAGCATGTGCTTGGCGCTTTCGTCATTCCGCTAGCGGTCATCAGAGAACTTACCCTTGTCAATCCGTTATGCTGGCCCTATCATCTTCATAAATCCACATTTTTTCTGGGAATGCATTGCAAAATCTGTATATCAAAACCTACGGTTGTCAGATGAATGAATATGATTCAGAGCGCATGGCGGATGTGCTTGCGGTGAGTCATGATCTCAGATTGGTGGATGATCCTCTGCAGGCCGATGTGCTCTTGTTGAATACTTGCTCTATCCGCGAAAAAGCGGAAGACAAGGTGTTCACCCAACTTGGTTTCTGGCGACCGCTGAAAGAACAGCGTCCTGAGCTGATTATCGGCGTAGGTGGTTGCGTAGCGAGTCAAGAGGGGGCTAAGTTGCGTCGTCGTGCCCCTTATGTGGATCTTGTTTTTGGACCGCAGACGCTCCATCGTTTGCCCGATCTTCTCGATGCCTGCCTTGCAGAACGCCGAGCGCAAGTGGATGTGGAGTTTCCGGTTCTGGAAAAATTTGATCGCTTGCCGCAACGACCGGGGCGCGATGGTGCCACGGCTTTTCTGACCATTCAGGAAGGGTGTGATAAGTTCTGTACGTTTTGCGTGGTGCCGCATACGCGCGGACGCGAGTATAGTCGCTCCATGCCGGATATTTTGCGGGAAGCGCGGAGCCTAGTAGATCAAGGCGTACGAGAAATTACGCTCCTCGGGCAAAACGTCAATGCTTACCGTGGCGCTACCGGTCTGGTGGGTGAGGGCGACTTAGCGGAGCTGTTGGCGCGTCTGGCGCGTATCCCTGATCTGCTGCGCTTGCGTTATACTACTTCGCATCCCAGTAATCTTGATGATGCACTGATCGCCGCCCATGGCGCGATTGATATTTTGGCGCCGCATTTACATTTACCGGTGCAAAGTGGTTCTGACCGCATTTTACGGCGCATGCACCGCAAGCATACCGTGGCACAATACTTGGAAAAGATTGAAAAATTACGCGCAGCCCGTCCCGGTATTCAAATATCCTCCGACTTTATTGTGGGTTTTCCAGGAGAAACTGATGCGGATTTTGCGGCGACCATGGATTTGATCGACCAGGTGCGCTTTGATCAGTCGTATTCCTTTAAGTACAGTCAACGCCCTAATACTCCGGCATTGAAACTCAAAGATAGTGTTCCCGAAGCTGAAAAGGATGCGCGTTTGGCTGTGCTCCAGGGGCGGGTTAACGGCTTGGCGCAGAGTTATGCTCAAGCCTTGGTGGGCACCCGACAGTCTGTCCTGATTACGGGACCCTCCCGTCGTGATCCCAATGAGTTGACCGGGAAAACCGCTTGTAACCGTTCTGTGAATTTAGCAGGCCCGGCGGATTGGGTGGGACAAATGCGGGAGGTTGAAATTACTGCAGCTCTGCCTAACAGTTTGCGTGGTCGAGCGACGGCAATAGCAGTGCAGCGCGTTGCCGTATAATCCCATGGAACCTCCGAGTAAGACCGCCTCCGTCAGTCATGGCGATTATATCGCTGAATCTGCCAGTGCGAGTATCCTGTCCGCTATGTCCGGAGAGTTGGATACACATCTCAAACAGATTGAATCCCGTTTGGGCGTAGTGATTCTCCCACGCGGCGAACGTTTTCACATAACCGGTCCTGCGGCTGCGGTACAGGCCGCGCAAGAAGTGCTGGCGCAACTCTATACCCAGGCGCGCCAAGGGCGCGCGCTATCTAGTCACTGGGTACATCACAGCATCCAGAGTGTGCAACTGGAAGCCGAGGCCGTTGTGGCTGGCAATGTTGAATCCGTAGGCGTGCAAACCCTCAAGGGTGTGATCCGTGGTCGGGGGCTACGGCAACGGCGTTATCTGGATGCGATCCGTAGTCATGATCTGACTTTTGGAATTGGACCGGCAGGTACTGGTAAAACCTACTTGGCGGTCGCTGCGGCGGTGGAGCAGATGGAGCGCAATCAAGTTCGGCGTCTGGTTCTGGTACGTCCAGCGGTCGAGGCCGGCGAGCGCTTAGGCTTTTTACCGGGTTCCTTGAGTGAAAAAGTGGACCCTTATTTGCGCCCACTCTATGACGCTCTCCATGAAATGCTGGGTTATGAAAAAGTGGCCAAGCTCATGGAGCGGCAAATTATCGAAGTGGCTCCGCTGGCCTATATGCGGGGTCGCACGCTCAGCGACGCTTTTATCATTCTGGATGAAGCCCAAAATACCACGCCTGAGCAGATGAAAATGTTTCTGACGCGCATGGGTTTTGGGGCCAAAGTGGTGGTTACGGGGGATGTCACTCAGGTGGACTTGCCGCGTGGCCAGCTTTCTGGGCTGGTTCAAGTCTTGGATGTTCTGGATAATCTGCCGGGCGTGGAAATGGTTTTTTTCGAGAGTGGTGATGTGGTCCGTCACCCCTTGGTAGCCAGTATTGTACATGCTTATGAACGCTTTGGAGAAAAATCGTGAGTCGACTTTATCTCCGCATGGCGATAGACGATGGGTTGACGCAGTGGGCAATTCCTACCCGCCTAGAAGCCCGGCGCGCTATTGTACAAGCACTGTGCGCCCCATCATCGCGGTGCAGTGATCCTGGTCGGATTGCCGAAGTATCACTGAGTTTTGTCAGCAAATCGGAAATTGCCGATCTTAATGCAAGCTACCGACAGCAGGCGCGACCGACCAACTGTTTGTCTTTTCCACAAGATAGTCTCCCCGCCATTTTTCGTCGCGATCTTCTCGGAGATATTGTGATTGCCCCAGAAGTGGTGCAGCAGGAAGCGGCAGAACAGGGAAAATCCCCAAGCGATCATTACCGCCATCTGCTGATTCACAGCACTTTGCACTTGCTGGGCTATGATCACATTGAAGATGCAGAGGCCAGCGCTATGGAAGCGTTGGAAGTAAGTTTACTGGCTGAAATGGGTGTGGCCGACCCCTACTTGAACCAAATCCATGAGTGAAGATCGAAGTAGCCAAGAACGCCCTCGCAACTGGTGGGAGCGTTTTACCCAATCGCTGCGCGGTAACGTTGATGACCAAGACAGTTTATTGGATCTCGTCCGAGAAGCGGGCGAGCGGCAAGTCATTGATGCAGAAGCCGCGCGTATGGTGGACGGAATTTTTCGCATGGGTGAGTTGACGGTACGTGACGTGATGATTCCCCGTGCTCAGATGGAAGTGATCGAGATGGATATGCTGCTTCCGGAAATCATTGCTAGAGTTTCGGAGATCGGGCATTCTCGTTTTCCTGTGGTGGGGGATGACCGAGATGACGTGCGCGGAATTCTGCTGGCGAAAGATCTGCTTCAGGGCTGTCGAACCGGATTACCCGCTCCGCGACTCAATGATTTATTGCGGCCGGCTACTTTTATTCCGGAAAGCAAGCATCTGGACCACTTGCTCTATGAGTTTCGGACGGGTCGCCATCACATGGCGGTAGTCGTCGATGAATATGGCGGGGTGGCGGGTTTGATTACCATCGAGGACGTTCTGGAAATTATCGTCGGTGAAATCGAAGATGAATATGATATTGATGAAGATGTGATGATCGCGTCCCGAGAAGACGGCGATTTTCTGGTAAATGCGCTGATCCCGCTGGAAGATTTTAACGAACATTTTATGGCGCGTTTGGCCGATGAGCATGCGGATACCTTGAGTGGTTGGGTAGCTGGCCGGTTGGGTCATGTGCCGCGTGTGGGCGAAGTGATTGAGGAGGGCAATTTGCGATTAGAAGTATTGCGGGCAGATCGGCGTCGGGTACATGTTGTGCGGGTGACACCACCCCGTAGTGCGGCGGTGTCTGAGATACCCATGCAGGATGGTGCATGAGGCGCGATACTCTGCGTAGCTGGCCTTTTCCTTTGCGGCTCCTAGCCGCATTAATTTTGGGTGCGGCCTGGCCACTCGCTTTTGCCCCCTTTGCCTGGTGGCCGCTTGCCATTGCCCTGTTGTTTGGATTGTTCTGGCTGGTAGTAACTACTAAACGTCCGCGACAGGCTGCTGTACTCGGCTATGTTTTTGGTTTCGCTGCGTTTGCAGCGGGCACGAGCTGGATTTCCATTACGCTTCATAATTTTGCCCATATGAATTGGTTGCTGGCGGGGGGCGCAGTCGCCTTGCTTGCTGCCTACTGTGCCATTTATCCGGCGCTGGCGCTGTGGTTGGCCATCCGATTTTTTCGCGGCAGCGCCCGCCTTCTGGCTTTGCCTGTTTTATGGATTTTTGGGGAATGGGCGCGCGCTAGGCTATTTACCGGCTTCCCTTGGTTGGCCACGGGTTATACGCAAACCCATGCTTTTCTGGGTGGTTTTGCGCCTTGGTTGGGACAATATGGAGTGGGGCTGGCCACCGCCAGTTTTGCCGCTATTCTGGTTTGGATGTTCTGCGAGTCCACATCGCGACGGATATTACTGGGTGGTGTCTCGGCGTTGTTGCTCCTTTCCGGCGTGGCGTTGGCGATGTCTTCCGTATCTTTTACCCATCCGGTAGGCCAGAAATTGCGCGTGAGTCTGCTCCAAGGCGATATTCCTATTTCTGAAAAATGGAATGATGCGGCGGTCAGTCATATTCTCCATCATTATGTGCAGTTGATTTTGCAGACTCCGCCAGATACGCAACTCATTGTTCTGCCGGAGACGGCATTTCCTATTTTTCAGACAGAAATCCCTAATCTTATCGATGAGTTGCAGGCATGGTCAGCGCATAATCACAAAACCCTGATTATCGGTATCCCCGAGGCGGTGGGACATAAATATTATAATGCGGCTATGGAAATTGATGGCCGGGCACCCTTGCGCTGGTACCAAAAAGAGCATTTGGTGCCCTTCGGAGAGTATATTCCCTTACCCCGTTTGTTAGGGCCTTTGGTACATCACTTTTTGCCGGGGTTGGGGAGTTTTTCTTTTGGACACGGACCCTATGTCCTGCCGATAGATCAGCAGAAGGCGGGAATGACTATTTGCTATGAAGAATCCTTTTCGCGCGATGTTCGCAAAGGGGTGCGTGAAGGAGCCACTTTCCTGCTCAATATCAGTGATTATGCTTGGTATGGTCACAGCATTGCCGCAGCGCAAAGCTTGCAAATGGCTGCCATGCAATCCCTACAGCAACAAAAACCAGACGTTCGGGCTACTAACACCGGTATTACGGCTTTGATTTCACCCCATGGTGCGGTTCGCAGCCAACTCCCTCAGTTTGTGGTGGGCACCTTGAACGGGGCGATTCAGCCGATGGCGGGGGAGACGCCCTATGGTCGTTGGGGGAGCCTCCCGTATTTGCTACTCAGTGGTTTGCTGATGGTGCTGGCGCTAGGGCTTACTCGCCGGCAATCATCATCTCGTCAATCCGTATAGACGGACAACCGGTGTTACCGTGAGTGAGTAGATCGTTGCCGACCACCTGCAAGCCCATGAACATTTCCTGCAGAGTGCCGGCAATGGTGATTTCTTCGACCGGATACTGTATTTCACCATGTTCCACCCAGAAGCCAGCAGCGCCTCGCGAGTAGTCGCCGGTCACCATATTGATGCCAAATCCGATGAGCTCGGTGACCAGCAAGCCGCGCCCCATTTCCCGGATCATTTCGGACAAAGAAAGCGCGCCCGGTTCTAGCGTCAGATTGTGTACCCCCCCCGCGTTGCCGGTCGTCGGCATTTGCAGTTTGCGGCCACTATAGCTGTCCAGTATATAACCCTGAAGCACCCCATCGGCGATGATGTCGCGGTTATGGGTGGCCACGCCCTCTCCATCAAAGCTGGCACTACCCAGCCCGCGCTTGCGCAGCGGTTCTTCATAAATGCGGATGTGTTCAGGAAATAGAGACTTGCCCAGACTGTCCACGAGAAAGGAACTTTTGCGATAGAGGCTGCCGCCACTTATGGCGCTAGCCAGATGCCCGAGGATGCTCGAAGCTACCTGATTTTCGAAAATGACGGGGGCTTTGCTGGTGGGTAATTTGCGAGCATCTAGGCGTCGTAGGGTGCGTTCAGCGGCAGTTTTACCGATAGATTCGGGGCTGGCTAAAGCGGAGGCATCTCGCGCTACATCGTACCAATAGTCACGCTGCATGCCACCATGGCTATCTTCGGCAATCACCGAACAGGAAAGATTATGCCGAGAGGAACGGCTGCTGCCCACAAATCCCAAGCTATTGGCGTAAACCGAAGTACCTTCACCGGTGCCGACACTGCCACCTTCCGAATTATGGATGCGCGTATCGCTGTCTCGGGCTGCCGCCTCACAGCGGCGAGCGAGATCGGCGGCGGTGTCGGCATCAATAGACCAAGGGTGATAAAGGTCGAGATCTGGAAATTCCGTGGCCAGCAACGCTGGATCAGCTAAGCCCGCAAAAGGATCGGCAGCGGTGTGGCGTGCAATAGTCAGCGCAGCTTCTACGGTTTCGGCAAGCGCTTTACGGGAAAAATCGGAAGTCGATGCACTACCCCGAGAAGTGCCAAGATAAACGGTCACACCCAAGCCTTTGTCTTGATGATATTCGATAGATTCCACTTCGCCGAGGCGGACGGTGACAGAGAGCCCTTTGCCCGTGCTGGCAGAAGTCTCAGCGGCAGTTGCCCCTTGCTGGCGAGCGATGCTCAGGACGTCTTCGGTGATTTGCCGGAGGGTGTCGGCATTCAAGGTGGAATCAGGGGCTTGGGTCATTTGCGGGATCTCGCTGCGCATCAAAAGAATCTCTCATCTTACCCCTAAGCTTGGGAGTGAGGAAAGCTCAGCGGTGTCAGGGGGGGCAACAGATAGCGTTGCCGCTCATGAGCGTAAAAAGAAAGTGGCGGTGAAGCAGAGCACAATGACTTTCCATAATTTATAGATGGATTGCTGTTCTGCGGGGTGGTAAAGCATGTCAAAATATTGTAGCAAACTGTAATTACAGACTATAGACAGACTGCGGAGCATGGGAATAAAGTCTGATGATAAAGGGACCGTGTAAGAGATATTCGATAAAATGACGAGCTTATGCCCTTTCTGACATTGAGGAGGAGTACTAAATGAATATGCAATCGATGAATATGCACACAATGGTCGCGAGCATGCATTCTATCAGTGACGCCCAGACCGCCGCCGGTATGGTCATTACGGGGGTGGCGGCAGCGGCATTTTTTGTCCTGGCCGCAAAGCTCTTTTTACACATCGCTCATAAAGAAGCTGCCGAAGAAGCGCGGAAGATGAGCGATTACTAACGAGCGCTGAAAAAAACTATGCGGCTAGGTGTGTTGATGGGTGAGATGGTAATGCCAGCCTATTCGCAAAATGGCGACCCAAGCATTGGGGATAGCATTTTCTGAGCTATTGGCACCGGGATTGATGATGTACTGCAGGTCTGGTTGGACATAAAAACCTTTGAAAATGGGTTGGCGAAAATTGATTTCGAGGCTGGTTTCCGCGCCGTTTTGCCGCAGCCATGCGCGGTTCATGCCGAGACTGAGGGTGGAGCCAAGAGAACCGGTGATGAAGTGGCGCAAGCGTAGCCCTGCGCCCATGTAGGCGTTGACGGGTGAAACCTTGGCGTTGTTGGGGGCGCCGCCACCCTGTAAAAAGGCACCCCAGTCATTGCCTCCCGCTTTCCAGCGATATTCGGCCGCACCGTAAAAGCCGCCTTGGCTTGGAGCAGGTCCAATAGCGATATTCTGCGTAAGATATGGACCATAGTCGTGATTATAATAACCACCGACCTTGAGCGTGGCGGTTCCTAGGCCAAGTGGCAAGCTCTGATCGACTTCACCGTGGTAAATCATGCCATTGCCGCCCCAAGGCGCACGAAAAGGATGTACGCCATCAGCGCCAAAGGCGCCGACCATCAGGGTACTGCCGCCCCAAGTTGCCGAAGTCATGACGCCTAAGCTGGAGTAAGGATAAGTGGGCGTGAAGGGCAGGTTGGCGGTAATGGTGGGGTAAATACCATAAGAGGCATTGAATAACTGGCCCGCGACCCCGGTTACATTGAAATAATCATTAGGATTGATCAGCCCGAGACGAAGCGTATATGGCCCGAGATTCTGCCGGTAGTAGGCCTTGTAGAGCCGGGCCATATGGGGATAGGGTGTGGTGAGATTGGAGACGCCTTGCAAGTCACCGACATAGAGGTTATCCGGTGCGCCGCTGTCGGCGGCTAGCCCTTCGACGACGAACAGCCCCCCTTGCCACCATCCCGCTTTGCCGGTGTGCAGTGCAATCCCGCCTTTCCAGAGGCCCGTAGCCGTAGTGCCGGTGGCTATTCCGCCATCGAGGTTGGAAACACTCTCAACCTCGCCATGCATGACGATGGATAAACCCCACCACCAGTTTTGATGGGCTGCTTCCGGAATAGATTGGCCGCTGCTGGCAGCCCATGCAGCCGTACTGGAGGCGCAGAACATTAGTGTGGAAAGAGATAGATAGCGGAAGAAGCGGTGCTGTCGAAACATAACTTGTCCTAAGTTAAATTAAAAAATTGAGAATGGGCACTACTTTTATGCAAGATGCATCGGTTAAGGGGCTGAGGATTGCTTGACAGGAGTCATCGCGCCTCTTAATATGCAACTGTGTTGCAAATAAGTATGTCTCAAACTATTTCCGCAATCAACCATTTTTTGGAGAAACCACCATGCACAAGAAAGTCTCTGACGAACTCGGTCTATCTATATCTTCCAAAGCACTAAAACCACAATTGGCTCTGCGCAGAATCCTCTCATCAGCGCTCCTGGTTGCTGGAATGGGCCTCGCGCAGTTTGCCGTTGCGGGCACTATTCATGCGGTAGGCGTCGAAAATCAATATGCCAATGTGATTGCTCAAATTGGCGGCCCCTATGTACAAGTCAGCGCCATTGAAAGTAATCCCAACACGGACCCACATGTTTTTGAGGCGAGCCCGGCAGTGGCTCATAAAATTGCCGCTGCTCAGCTGGTCGTGCGTAATGGGGTAGGTTACGACGGTTGGGCTAAAAAGATTTTGGCAGCAGATCCTAATCCCCAACGTCAGGTCATTGTTGTGCAGGATCTGCTCCATTTACCCGAGAGCACCAAAAATCCGCATCTTTGGTATAAGCCTACAACGATGCCTGCCGTGGCCAAAGCAGTCGCTGAACGTCTAGGCGCGCTAGATCCGGCACATGCCAAGTACTTCACCGCCAACGTAAAAAAGTTTGATGATTCATTACGACCTTGGTACGCAGCAATCGCAAGTTTTAAGGCAAAATTCCCGAATACGCCTGTGGCGGTTACGGAACCCGTTGCAGACTACATGCTGCAAGCAGTGGGTTGTGATATAAAAACGCCTTGGAACCTGCAAGCAGCCATTATGAATGGTACAGATCCTGCGCCGCAGGATGTGAGTATTCAGAATGCGTTATTCAAGCGTCACCAAATTAAAGTGTTTTTATATAATCAACAGGTGACAGACTCTTTGACGGCCTCTTTTTTAAGTAATGCCAAAGCGGCACATATTCCTGTGGTAGGCGTTTATGAAACCATGCCAACAGGATACAATTACCAATCTTGGATGCTGGCGGAAGTAAACGCCTTGCGCGCGGCGGTAGAACATGGCACCTCAACGACGGTACTGAAATAACTCTTGAAATCTATCAATCCCATACTTTCGGTCGCTGATCTCTCTGTTGATCTTGGCGGCCGTAGCATTTTACGTGAGGTCAGTTTTGATCTTTATCCGGGACAGCTTTGTGCGCTGATTGGCGAAAATGGTGCCGGTAAAACGACCCTGTTGCGTACTTTATTAGGTTTGATTAAGCAGCGTGCAGGACATGCTTTGATTGACGGGGCACCGGCTCGCGAAAATCGTGCGCTCGTCGGTTATGTGCCGCAAAAAATTACTTTTGACCCAGACTTACCATTGCGGACCAGAGACTTGGTGCAATTAGGTGTGGATGGGCACCGTTTGGGCTTGCCCTTATTTTCTAGCAAGAAAAAAACGGCAGTGGCGCGCGCATTAGCTGCGGTAGGGGGCGAGGAGTTTGCCGATCAACGGGTCGGTGAGCTTTCTGGTGGCCAACAGCAGCGTGCGGTCATTGCGCATGCGCTGGTGCGGGAGCCCAGATTGTTGATTCTTGATGAACCGCTGGCAAATCTCGATTTTGGCAGCGCTAATGCACTGGTCGCGCTACTGGGTAAATTGACTCACGAACAGCAAATAGCGGTTCTGGTGACGGCCCACGATATGAATCCCTTGCTTCCCGAAATGGATCGACTGGTTTATCTGGTGGATGGGCGTGCCGCGACGGGCAGTGTAGCCGAAGTGGTTCAAGCAGAAGTCCTCAGTAAACTTTATGGGTACCCGGTATCGGTACTCACGCATGGGGGACGGATTTTGGTGTTGCCCGATGCTCCCGAGAATGCCGATGTAGCCAATATGAACCGCTGTTCTGGGCATGGTGCCTGAAGTCATGAATGAACTTTGGCGTTGTTTGTCGCAATCTGCTTTTCTGAATAGTCAACCCGTACAAACGGCCCTCATTGTAGGTGCATGCGCAGCACTGGTGAGTGCGATTATCGGGGTGTTTACCGTGTTACGGGGTAATGCTTTTGCCGGACACGCCCTCGCTGATGTTAGCAGTGCTGGCGGTGCGGCATCATTTCTTCTGGGTATCAGTCCGTTGTTGGGCTTTCTTGGAATGGCCTGGATTGCTGCGTTGGGTATGGAATGGCTCGGCGTGCGTAAAGCTCGGGAACGAGATCTGGCTACTGGTATTGTGTTGGGGGCGGGGCTCGGCTTGTCGGCACTGTTTTTGTATCTGGATGTGACGACCACCAGTACCACCGGAGCGGCCGTATCCGTGATGTTTGGTTCACTTTTTGCCGTTTCTCGAGAATTGATCTGGCCCGCAATAGGGGCTTCCTTGGCGGTGTTTGTGTTGGTTGCTCTGTTGTATCGACCCTGGATACTGACTGCTGTGGACCCAGATTTGGCAACCCTGCGCGGTATTTCACCGCGCTGGATGGGGCTCTTGCAATTATTAGCGTTGGGTTTGGCGGTAGCCGTGTGCGCACTGGCGATTGGTGCCGTGTTAGCTACCGCACTGTTAATCGGCCCCGCCGGTGCCGCCATTCGTCTGAGTCGGCGTGTTGCTCAGGCGTTGATTTTGGCTGTGGTGATTGGCTTGACTTCGGTTTGGGCGGGCATTTGGCTGGCGTATGAGAGTTATTACTGGTTTTCGGGTCATGCCTGGCCAGTCAGTTTTTTTGTGGTAGTTCTGGTGTTTTTGTTTTATGTCTTCGCCATGTTGCTGGCAGCAAGGACGCGTGCCAGGACCAACGTTACGTATCCCACAATGCGTGAGCGTGAAAACTGATATGTTTTCCAGTTTCATGATAAATACTTGGATTGCGGGAACTGCCATTGCTTTGGTTGCAGCTTTTGTCGGATTTTTTGTGGTCATCCGCCGCTCAGCCTTCGCCGCTCATGCTTTGCCCTTGGGTGCGTTTCCGGGGGCGGCTGCAGCCAATTTATTGGGGGTGAATCCCTTTTTTGGTCTTCTGATTTTTGTCGGAATGGGGGTGCTGCTGCTTCGACAATTAGCACGGATCGGTCGTCGTGACGTAGGTACAGGATTGTTGTTGGTGCTCTTTTTGGGGATCGGTGCCCTGTTGCTCAGTATGACCAGCGAGTATGGTCCGGCAGTGTTTTCGCTGCTTTTTGGCGAAGTGCTTGGAGTCAGTGACGCCGATCTCTGGGCGATATTGGTTATCTGTGTTCTGGTGTTGCTGGCTATGATTCTCATGTATCGGCCCTTGTTGCTGGATTCCAGCTTTCCCGATCTGGCCGCTTTGCAAGGGATTCGTAATGCCAGAATGGACTTGATTTTTCTGAGTTTGTTGGCGCTGGTGACGGCCACGGCGCTGCCGGTGGTAGGCGCTTTTTTGGTTTTTACCTTACTGGTGGGCCCTCCGGCGGCGGCACAGTCCTTTAGCGGACATCCGCTGCTCAGCTTGCTCTGGTCGGTGATTTTTGCCGAAATCTGCATCTGGGGAGCTATCTCTTTATCTTACTGGAGTAACTGGCCTATTGGGTTTTTTGTCGGTATTCTGGGTGCGATGTTGTTTGTTCTGGCGCGAGGCTATCGTCATTGGCATCAGCGGCAGCGCCGGTTGGTGATTCGTTCTAAGGTTCTGAATCAGAAATGATCAGAGTAATATGATAATGACTGCCACACCCAGGAGACTCATCAATGCATGAGACGGCAATCCTAAGACCCAGCCAACCTAGTTATCGAAGCGCCATTGACGGTGGATGGCAGCTACTAAAAACTCAGTACAAGTCTCTTTTCGTGACCATTATCCTCTTCCTGATTTTGCTCGGATTGGGTGCGGTAGCGGATAATCTGCTGAATATTCTGAGTCCGAAGTATACGGATTTGTGGCGAGTTCCCATGTATCTCTGGTTCTATCTGATCAGCATCGGCTTTTATCGTGTTCTGGCAAAAAAGTTGACAGGCCAGAGCGGCGTTTTGGGAGACCTGTTTTGGGGCCTGAAACAAAGTGAAGCGTGGACCTTGGCGCTGATACCCGCTGCGCTGGCAACCCTAGTGCTCTTATTTTCTGGCTTCAGTGTTTCTAATGGGCAGCCTATCCCGCCGGAGCTATTTTTGCAGCCCCGATTCTGGTTTGGATTGTTGTTGAGTTCACTCATAGGTACTTTTTTTGGTTATGTTTTCATGCTCTATGCTGCTTACGGAGCCACCTCAAAAACAGCACTAAGTAATAGTCTACGTATTTTTGGTAGCAAGTGGCCTTGGCTGCTTTTCCCTTACGTCATCACGCTGTTTGGGATACTGATTGTTCTATTCTTCGGTATTATTGTGGGCTTAGTAATAGGATTGCTGGCTTTTTTGACGAAGCTTCTGCACATGTTAGCGCTTGTAAAGATTATTTTTAGTGTTCTGCTGGTGGTTTTTTTGCTGGTGGTAATGCTGGCTTTTTTGATCTGGATGTACGGAAGTATGCTGATAGCTACTGGGGCGTTGGCCGAAACATCAACACGTGACCACTACCGAATTTCTTGAGCAACGCGGGTTTATCTGGTTACCGGCAATAGCATCACCAGCTTCATATCGGTATGAGCGGCAGGCAGTAATGTGCTTTGTTCGTATACCACCCGCCCACGACTGGGGTGTTGAAAAACCCGGCGTCCTCCTTCCCGTTCTACCACATCTTGGGCGGACCAAAGTTCAGTAAAAAAAGCGCTTTGTTGATGGAGTTGTTGTATGCGGCGGATCATTTCCGGATCATCCAGATGCTTGCCCACATCAGCCCGGAACTCGGCGACAATCCGACGACTGCGACTTTCCCAGTCTTCCACGAAGCGTTTTGCCGCAGGGTGAAGCAGTATAAATTCTAGGAGGTTAGGGTGCTTTTCCCCAGCACTTTCGAAGCCGGATAACCAGTCTACAAAGTGTGCCGCCGCCGCTTTATTCCAGGCAATGGCATTCCAGTAGCGGTCGAGTAGGTAAGTGGGGGTATCCTGCTTTTCAATAATGCGCAGAAGCGCTGGCGGTATTTCAGTGAAGCGGTTTTCGCCATGAGGATCGGCTTTACCGGCGAGATTAAATAAATACTGACGCTCCGCAGAAGAAAGTTGTAAAACGGTGCTGAGACGATCCAGCATGGCCGTAGAAGGTTGCACGGAGCGGCCTTGCTCGATCCAAGTAATCCAGGTGCTACTGGCGTTAACGAGCAGGGCGAGTTCCTCGCGCCGGAGTCCAGCGGTACGACGTCTTCCCGATACGCCCAATCCCGCCTGCTGGGGCGTAATTTTTGCGCGATGGCGGCGGATAAACGCACCGAGCTCGTGATGTTCTTCGGGCATCGTTTAGCACTTTTCTGAGAACAGAGGGTAGTTAATATACTAGTATAAGCAGTAATATTGTACCAGTTTATTAGAGTTTGTATGATGTATCTACTTTGGAACGACCCGCCCACTTTGCCGATACATGCGTTACCATGGTTGGGCAAAGCGCAGTGATCGAGCATGATGAATGTGAGTTTGAGGAGAGCAACCGTGTCGGCAAAAACACTTTATGACAAATTATGGGAAAGCCATGTGGTGCACAGCGCCGCCGACGGTGGGGTGTTGTTATATATTGATCGCCAGTTGCTGCACGAGGTGACTAGCCCGCAAGCATTTTCCGGATTACGCGCGGCCGGCCGCAAAGCTTGGCGGATTGATGCCAATATTGCGACGGCAGATCACAATGTGCCCACCACCGACCGCGCGGCGGGTATTGTGGACCCGACTTCACGTTTGCAGGTGGATACGCTGGATCAGAACTGTGCAGAGTTTGGCATTGAAGAATTTGGCATGCTCGATCAACGCCAGGGTATTGTCCATGTCATTGCCCCAGAACAGGGGCTGACCCTGCCGGGAATGACGGTGGTGTGTGGAGATTCCCACACCGCCACGCACGGTGCGCTGGGTGCTTTGGCCTTCGGCATTGGGACGACTGAGGTAGAGCATGTACTGGCTACCCAATGTCTCTGGGCACGTAAGGCCAAAACCATGCGGATCTGGGTAGAGGGGCAGCTCGGTACGGGCGTTACCGCCAAGGATCTGGTGCTCGCCATTATCGGCAAAATTGGCACGGCAGGCGGAACGGGTTACGCTATTGAATTCGCGGGACCAGCGGTGCAGGCACTGTCGGTAGAAGGTCGGATGACCGTCTGCAACATGGCTATTGAGGCGGGTGCCCGCTCTGGAATGGTCGCGGTTGATGCCGTTACTTTAGATTATCTACGTGGTCGCCCCTACGCCCCAGTGGGCAAGGTCTGGGATCAGGCGGTGGCCGCGTGGAGTACTTTACACTCTGACCCTGATGCCCACTTTGATGCGGAAGTTCGTCTGGATGCCGCCCACATTGCGCCCCAGGTCACTTGGGGTACGAGTCCTGAGATGGTGGCGGACATTACCGCTCAAGTGCCCGATCCCGCGCATGAGCCCGATCCGGTACGACGCAAGGGCTGGACGGATGCTCTGGCCTATATGGATCTCCAGGCGTCAACGCCCGTTTCGACGATTACGCTCGACAAAGTTTTCATTGGTTCTTGTACTAATGCGCGCATTGAAGATCTGCGAGCAGCGGCCGCTGTGACCAAAGGTCGGCGCAAGGCGGATTCGGTGAAAGTGGCAATGGTAGTTCCCGGGTCGGGTCTGGTGAAAGCGCAGGCGGAGGCGGAAGGGCTGGATCGCATATTTAAGGAAGCGGGCTTTGAGTGGCGAGAACCAGGATGTTCGATGTGTCTGGCCATGAATGCTGATCGACTGGAACCCGGTGAGCGTTGCGCTAGCACCAGTAACCGGAATTTCGAGGGACGCCAGGGTGCTGGGGGGCGAACCCACTTGGTGAGCCCGGCTATGGCGGCTGCAGCGGCTATAGCCGGTCATTTTGTGGATGTGCGTGACTGGCCCGCGCTATAAAAAGCGCGCGAGATCGTGGATCTTGCGTCTCGCCTTGGGCTTTTGCAGTCTGGGGATAGTGGAAATAGGCATTTTTTCGGCAGTACGCGGTTATTCTGCAGAGGCGGCGGGTGTGGAATATCTCGTCCAGAGACAGATGGAGAAATGATGGAAGCTTTTACGGTAGTGGATGCGATTGTCGCCCCTTTAGATCGTCCCAATGTGGATACGGATGCGATTATTCCCAAGCAGTTTCTTAAGACGATTGAGCGGCAGGGGTTGGGTAAGCATCTTTTTGATGCTTGGCGATATCGGGAGCAGGGTGGTCAGCGCGTCAGCAACCCAGACTTTGTGCTGAATCAGCCCGAGTACAGCGGTGCTCAAATATTGTTAGCCCGAGAAAATTTTGGTTGTGGCTCCAGCCGTGAACATGCGCCTTGGGCTTTAGCAGATTATGGTTTTCGGGCGATTATTGCGCCCAGTTTTGCGGATATTTTCGCTAACAATTGTGTGCAGAATGGGATTGTACTCGTGCGTCTAGCGACGGATGTTGTGGATCATCTTTTCCATGAAGTGATAGCGAATCCTAGTTATCGGTTGCGTATTGATCTCCCCGCCCAAGAGGTGCAGACCATGGGTGATACTTCTTACCCCTTCTCCATAGATGCGGGACATAAACATAAGTTACTGCACGGGCTGGATGACATTCAGCTGACCTTGCAGCAGGAAGACGCTATCAGAGCTTACGAGGCCGCGCGCCGCCAGTCGGCGCCTTGGTTGTTTCGGGATTAAATAGTAGGAGACAGGACAAACATGATCCAAGATGAAGCCATCGAAGAAGAAGGGATGCCGCCGGTTCGAGACGATGCCATAATCATTGAGGGCCAGACCAAGCGGGGTAAGGTCTGCAAAGTAGTCGACAACACGACGACGGTGCCGCGCAGTGACTTGCAAGCCCTGCTCAACGATTTGATCGAGCAGGAACTTTTTGGTCCTTCCGGGCTGAGTATGGCTGGCGGTAACACCATTAGCATTGGCACGCCACAATCCGCACATGTGCAACTAGGTGATAACATCTATCGCATGATCGTGGTCGGTTATGAGGCGCGAATAGAAGAATTCTGAAGTCCAAGCGTTCAGGGCATGAGTCTTTCGATCATCCAGACACCCTCGCTGTTGCGCTGATAGCGAAAACGATCATGCAACCGGTCTCGCCGCCCCTGCCAGAATTCGAAGTGGTCGGGTATGAGGCGATAGCCTCCCCAAGCCGGATTGCGGGGCACGTTGTCTTCGGGATAGAGGCGATGTAACGCGGCTACCCGCTCTTCTAGTGCTGCGCGATTGGGAATAGGTTGGCTTTGTTCCGAAGCCGTTGCTGAGTAGCGGCTGCGGCTTGGACGTTGTTGAAAGTAGGCCTCGGCATCCTCTTCCCCAAGCGGCTCTACGGAGCCGCTGATCCGCACCTGACGATCAATTTCTGGCCAATAAAATACCAACGCCGCCCGAGGGTTGGCGGCAAGCTCCCGACCCTTTTGGCTGCGTTGATCCGTATACCAGCAAAATCCCCGCGCATCAAAATGCTTGAGGAGTACATAGCGCGCATCGGGCTGACCGGAGGCATCGGCTGTCGCCAGAACCATGGCAGTGGGGTCAAAATTTCCGGCCTCAGTAGCGCTAGCCAGCCAGGCGGCAAATTGTTGAAACGGGTCATCTGACAACTGGTTACGTTGCAGTTCTCCCGAGGTAAAATCGCGGCGTGTACTGCGATGATCTATTTCTCCGTCCATGATCTTGTGGCCTATCAAGACTTTCTTTCAATAACACCATCCGCGCTGCCGAAAAGCAGTATGTCGGCGCGGCGATGTGCGAAAATGCCATTATCGAGAACCCCAGGGATGAGATTGATAGTGGCTTCCATTTTCAGGGGATCGGTAAAATCTAATCCGGTAACGTCGAGAATGGCATTACCGTTATCCGTAGTCACCCCATTACGGAGCGTCGGATTTCCTCCGAGCTTAACCAGTTGTCGCGCAACAAAACTTCGCGCGAAGGGGAGTACCTCAACGGGCAGCGGAAATTTTCCCAGCATCGGCTTATCCTTGCCGGCATCGGCAATACATACGAAGAGATGCGCCGCACTAGCGACGATTTTTTCGCGGGTTAGCGCGGCACCGCCACCCTTGATCAAGCGAAAGTGCGGGTCGGCTTCATCGGCACCGTCCACATAGATGGGAATATCGCCGGTGTTGTTGAGGTCCAACACAGTGAGTCCTTGCGCTTTTAAGCGGTTTTCCGTGGCAATGCTGGAGGCTACATAACCGTCTACATGGATTTTGGCCGCACCAAGAGCCTCAATGAAAAAGTTGGTGGTAGAACCCGTGCCGACTCCGACGACCATACCGGACTGAATATAGCTAAGAGCCGCTTCGGCTGCCATTTTCTTATGTGCATCGACATTCATTGCTTAAGTCCTTTGTGTTGAGAAGAAATAATTCTTTGTATAAAAGCTTGCGTCAGCGCCGGGGCCGAAGCGGGATTCTGACCACTGATGACTCGCTCATCAGAGACCACGCAACGGTGCCAAGGTTCCCCGACTCGGACCCGGAATCCTGCTTTCTCCAATTCTACCTCTAGAGTATACGGCCAGTTACCTGCAAGTGCAGTAGCAGCCTCCTCGCGGGCACTAAAACAGGTGATTTGTTGACCCGTATAGGGCGCAGGAGAATCTCTAAGATCTGTGGCCAGCAGGGCTGCGCTGCCATGACACAAAGTGGCGAGTGCGACTTGGGTGTTTCGGCAATGGCGTAACAACTGCGCGACTTCAACGGAATGCGGGAGATCCATTAATGGTCCATTGCCACCGGGGATGAATACGCCGCGTAGAGTGCTGAGATCTGTTTGGAGCAGGTCACGTAGGTTAAGTGGTTGCTGTAGGGCCTCTATATGGGTTAACTGCTGGCGCAAACGTTGCACTTTCTGCAGGTCGTCACCAAGGTTCTCAGGATACAAACTTTGAGGATCAACTTGGGGTAGTTGTCCGCTAGGTGTGGCAATACCTAGTGACCATCCAGTACGTTGGAGTATTTCCCATGGCACAACAAATTCTTCGGCCCAGAATCCGCTAGGGATCTCTGTGCCATCACGCAGACGAAGAACAGTTGCGGCGCTGAGCAAAAAAAGAATTTCGGGTTGTGTATGCATGGGTTGAGTCTAACACAAGCCATTGGTCGCCTTTAACAATAAACCAAACTGTAAGGATAATGATAGATGATTTAAATAAGAAGACGAAAAATTTTTACCTTGCAGGATATAATTATAAATATACAAAAAAGTATTAATATTTCTGCGATTAACTATTGTCGACGAATTTTCTCTAATTAAAAAGAATATATAATTATTCTAATAATAAACATTAAATATTATAGTAATGTTACTGTCAGTAAAAATATATTTTTAATGCGATGATTTATATGTATTTTAGTTTGATCATTAAATAAGAGTATTATTATATTCAAAATAAAAAATAATATATATTTGTATCACTAATGATCTTTTTGTTAACCCAAAAAAAATTGTGGTTTTATTCTATTGCTTTGCAGTCTTCGCTGAACTACTTTTACACCCGAGATTAAAATCGGTGAAAATAGTATAAGGTTGTACTATTTTATTGTTGAGTCGCACAGAAAAACATCGGGAGTCGAAACGACATCGCCAAACATTGGCTGACAAGTCGGGCTTGTTCTTTAGTTCATCGGGCAAGACTGGAGTCTTACTGAGGAAAAGCTCTTCTAACGATTATGGACTATGCCGCGTTTTTCATGGCTTCAGTGAGTTTTAAGGTAAAAAATTCCAGACCGCTTGCGGTACCGGGAAAGGTGATCAGATAGTAACCGCTATCTCGTTTTATTGCGGATCCACTAGAGTCCGCCAGGGAGAAAGACAAATGGAAGTAAATTGGAGGAACTGGCTGAAGAAGAGTTGGCGCTACGTCGCGCTGGCTCCGGTTCTGTTGCTCGGTGGTTGCGCCAACAGTCCGTACTGGATTTTCAATCCAAAGGGTTTGATGGCAGATACCAACCTGTTTTATCTGATTGTGGATGTCGTGATTATGGGGGCTATCGTTGGCCTTACCGCGTTATTAGTGGTTTGGTTCATGTGGCGCTACCAGAAAGGTAAAAACCGAGGGAAATACGATCCAAACTGGTCGCATTCGAATACCATCGAAGTGTTTGTTTGGGGTATTCCAATCATTGCAGTAGGTTTTTTGTCCTATTTCGCGGTCAAGGGTACTTTTGAAATCAACCCTTACAATCCGACAGTGATTACGCATCATCTGCAGCCCAATGGTGATCCGGTAGAAGTGGATGTCATTTCTACGGACTGGCAGTGGCTTTTCGTTTATCCGCAATATCACATGGCGGTAGCCAATGAACTGGTGTTGCCGGTTCACACGCCGGTATTTTTCCGCTTGACGGCCAGCGCGGTCACGACAACGTTTTTTATTCCCCAACTGGTCGGCATGATCGACGTCATGCCGGGTATGCGGACTAAAAATGCACTGCTGAGTAATAACATCGGCGAGTACCAAGGGATCGCGTCTGATTATGCGGGTGCAGGTACCTCATGGATGACTTTCAAGACCAAGGTGGTCAGTGCTGACGATTTCAGTCAGTGGGTTCACCAGGTTCAGCAGTCACCCAATACCATGACCTACGCGAGCTTTAACCGCTACGCCCAACCCTACATCAATGTGAAACACCATGTAGCGTATTTTTCGTCAGTGGAGTCAGGTCTCTTCGATCATGTTATGGACGAAGTGATGAAAGGAAAAACCTGGCCTATTCCGCCAATGATGACGGAAAACATGGTTGCCTACATGCACAAACAATCTGCTGAACACCGCGATTAACAGGAGGATCAACACATGCTCGTAGATTTAGCCGGGGGCTGGAGCCCCCTGATAGGGCGTCTCGCCTGGTCGCAGATTCCTTACGATAATCCTATTCTTGCACCATTATTTGTGGCTGTGGTCATTGGCGCCATTGTTGTTCTGGGCTTGATCACTTACTACGGTAAATGGACCTACCTCTGGAAAGAGTGGCTTACCACCGTGGATCACAAAAAGCTCGGTGTGATGTACATTCTCATTGGTTTGGTCATGCTCTTTCGTGGCTTTATTGATGGCTTGATGATTCGTACCCAACAGGCTTGGGCCGTTGGTCCGCACTCTTCCGGCGTTTTCGGAGCGCTGCATGGTTATCTGACCCCCTTTCACTTTGGACAGGTGTATAGTGCGCACGGCTTGATCATGATTCTTCTGGCAGCTACACCCCTGTTGGTGGGCTTCATGAACATCATCGTGCCGGTTCAGGTGGGTGCACGCGATATGGCCTATCCCTATCTGAACGCACTTGGGCTATGGATTACGGCTGCGGCGGTAGTACTCATCATGGCCTCTTTGTTTGTGGGCGATTTTGCGCACAATGGCTGGTTTGAGTACGCGCCGATTTTCGAACTGCAGTATAGTCCGGGAGTCGGGGTAGATTACTGGATCTGGACGCTGGAACTGGTTGCTCTGGGTACGACCCTCGGTGGCATCAATATCCTAGCGACTATTATTAAGATGCGCGCGCCAGGAATGACTTGGGGCAAGCTGCCAATTTTTGTCTGGGCTTCCTTGTCCGCCAATGTCATCGCCCTGACCTCGTTTCCGGCTCTGCAGATTGCTTTGGGTTTAGTGGCGGTGGATCGTTACCTTGGTGCCCATTTTTTCACGGCAGGCTTGGGCGGTAACCTGATGCTTTACACCAACCTCTTCTGGATTTGGGGACACCCGGAAGTGTATTTCGTCATTTTGCCAGCTTTCGGCATGATGTCCGAGATTTTCCCAACTTTTTCCGAAAAGCCGTTGTTTGGTTATATCACTATGGTGCTGGCGAGTATGGCCATTGCCGGTGTGTCTTGGCTGGTCTGGTTGCACCACTTCTTTACCATGGGTGCAGGTCCTTATGTGAATACCGCGTTTAGTGTGGCGACCATGCTGGTGGGTATTCCCACGGGTGTGAAGGTGTTTAACTGGGCTTTCACCATGTATCGAGGTCGTCTGACTTTTAATGCGGCTATGCTGTGGGCCATTGGCGCACTGTTTTTACTGCTCATCGGTGGTTTGACCGGCATGATGCTGGCGATTCCTGCCATCAACTATATGGTTCACAACAGCGTATTTGTGGTGGCGCATTTCCATTCTATGTTGTTGGTCATTGTCTATGCCATTTTTGCCTCGGTACTGTATTGGTTTCCTAAAGTCTTTGGCTTCAAGCTAGATGAGTTCTGGGCCAAAACCATGTTCTGGTTGTTTTCAGCGGGTACGGCGTTGGTTTTTGTACCTATGTATATGCTCGGTTTCATGGGTATGACCCGGCGTTTGGACTATGTGTTTAATACCGTCTGGCAACCTTATTTGCTGGTGATGGAGTTCGGCATCATCGTTTATACCTTGTCTGTTTTTGCATTTTTCATGCTGCTTTACGTCAGTATCCGCGATCACGCAAAAAATCGTGTGGGTGCCGATGCTTGGGGTACTTCCCGTTCACTGGAATGGATGACCCATTCACCGATTCCTTTCTACAATTTTGCGGTCCTTCCGCATATTAACGAAAGAGATGAAGTGGCCTGGCGTCGGGATAACGGCCTTCAGGATGTTCGTCCTACGCACTATGACGATATTCATATGCCCAACAATACCGGGGTGGCGATCATTATTGGTGGACTGACTTTTGTCCTCGGCTTCGCCCTGACTTGGCGGATTTGGTGGCTGTGTTTGCTGTCTCTGGTGGCGATTATCGTGATGATGATTGTGCGCTCGTTTATGGGCGATCCGGGTTACATCATTTCTGGTGCGGAATTGCAGCGGATGGAAGACGAGGCTTATCAGCGCGAAGCGCAGATTGCCGATCAACATCATCCTCGTCCGGTAAGTGGCGGGGTAGGGGGGTCGGTCATGGCTTATGAGCGGACGGACCTATCGAAGTCTTCCGGTTCTTCAATCGATAAGCATTAACAGGGTTCGCCTGTGTCAGCACCGAAATTTCGGTGCTGACTCCGCCAATGATTTTAGAGGAGTTTCTGATGAGTTCACATGCTAGTAAAGTGGATCCCAAAAAAGCAGAATTGTGGGATACGCATCATCATTCTCATGACGTGATTTCTACGCGCACATTAGGCTATTTTCTGTATTTGCTGAGTGACGGCATGCTGTTTGCCACACTCTTTGCCGCCTATGGTGTACTGAGTTATCAGCATAGTTATTTCGGTGGTCCTACTCCGGCAGATTTTGTAAAACCTTGGTATACCTTTGCGCAGACCATAGCATTATTTTTAAGCGTGCTGTCTTATGGTTTTGCGATGAATGCGCTCAAGCACAAAAATAAAAGTGGTCTTATCAACGGAATGCTGGCCGCTTTTGTGCTGGGAGTGTTGTTTCTGATACTCGATATCCACGATATGAGTCATTTGGCGGCACTGGGTATTACGATTGCCACCAGTGGCGGAATGTCGGCCTTTATTGTCCTGACCCAGGTTCATGCGGCTCACATATTTTTTGGTCTGATCTGGATTTTGGTGATGATGACGCAAGTGATGGTTAAGGGGTTCACCGAAGAAGTAGTCGGACGCCTGCTTACTCTGCGTATGTTTTGGCATCTACAGGCCATTATTTGGGTGTTTGTTTACGTATTTGTTTATTTGTGGGGATATATATCATGAGTCACGGTGCTGCAGATCCAACTATGCATCCTGAAGTGCAGATGTCCACTTCCAAGGGTTATTTTCTGGGCTTTGCCATCTCAGCCTTCTTGATGCTGGTGGCGACTTTTTTGGTGACTTCACATTCGGTACCTCCTTTTGGTTTATTGATGGTCATTTCGGTATGTGCGGGAATTGCGGTGATCGCTCAAATTTACTTCCTGTTACATATTGATATTTCCGAACATAACATCTGGAACACGGTAGCTCTGGTGCTCTTTATCCCGTTGTTCCTGATTACCATCGGTTTAACCTGGTGGATGTTTTCACAGCTCTATTTGCGGACTATGGATATGTCCGCAATGTCCCGAATGAATATGGGTACAGCCGTGCATTCCACAGCAAATCCGTCATCTTCCAGTATGGAGAATATGCCTAACATGCACATGACCGCCGACGCTGCGCAGTAAGAGAGGAATCGGAAAATGTCCACTACGCTAGGATCAAAACCTGCAGAACTCCCGAAGACCGACCTTCCGCACGCGGTAGAAGGGGAGATGACGCCGCTGGTACGGTGGATCGGACGGATCGTGAGCGGGATGCTGATTTTGTCGATAGCGGCCGGGATATGGCAAGGATTCAGTCATCACGGTGTACTCAGTGGTGTCATCCACGGACTCAAGGCCAGCGAAGTC
>Ga0172382_10001556_pt1 | contig 40784 bp, 38 predicted proteins | sample Leawel138RmetaG_FD_122245 | JGI IMG/M metagenome (GOLD analysis project Ga0172382, IMG submission 122245) | Leachate microbial communities from a municipal landfill in Southern Ontario, Canada - Leachate well 138R metaG | ecosystem: Engineered > Solid waste > Landfill > Unclassified | place... | reverse complement strand
GCGCCTGCTCCGCGGCTGGCTGTTTGATGCGGAAAGCCGGGAAGGGGCGATCCTCAAGGCCTGGGTAGAGTCGCGCTTCGGCCTCCTCACCCGCTACCATCGCGGGCCGCTGGAAGACGAAGACGGCGCTGCGCGCAGCGGCTTCGATCAGGAGGCTGCCGCCGGTCTGTATTCCACCGCTGGGCTGGAATCCCAGGTGGACCTTCTCTATGCATGGACCCAGTACGAACTTGCGCGGCGCCTTCCTGCGCGCACTCACCTTCCGCTCTACCGTGGCTGTTCCGACCTGCGGGCGCTGCGGGTGATGCACACGCTCGATGACGGCAGGCGCGTGGTTGCGCTGAACAACCTCAGCTCGTTCTCCGCCAGTCCCGAGCGTGCGGACGAATTCGGCGATCGCGTGTTCTCATGCGCCACCCCCCTGCCCAAGATCCTCGCTTTCAGCGGACTCATTCCCGGACTGCTGCAGGGCGAGAACGAATACCTGGTCATCGGCGGTGTTGTTGCAGTCACGGTCGAATACTGAACACCGCGCGTATTGCGCCCCATGACAAGCCACTGAACGGCACCGCACAAACTTGTCGGAAGTCGGACATTGGCCTGTCGGGCGCACGACAGCTGCGGACGCCCCCACGCCGCCATCGCCGCCCTGGACCGCTGGGGCAAGGGGACAGAGCGCCTGGGTTCCGGTGGCATCGATCTTGCTGATCGAAGCAGGAAATCGCGAAGTACGCGCCCTGCCACCACAAGGAAGCCCCATGACGACCGTCTTCGACCAGATCCGCACCGGCCTCGCCGCCGGTGACGTGGTTCCCTTCATCGGCGCCGACGCCCTTGCAGATGTCACCCACGGGAAAACCGGCGCCAAGATCCCCGCCACCAGCGACGAACTGATTCTCGCGCTCAACAACGGCCAGCCCATGGCGCCACGGCTGATGTACGAGTTTCCGCGTGCCGCGATGAACATTGAGCTCAAGCGCGGACGCAATGCAGTCAACCGCGCACTCGAGACCATCTATGCCGATACCGGATGGTCCCGCGCCGCCCTGCATGACTGGCTCAATGCGCTGCACCTGCCCTATATCATCGACCTCAACCGTGACACCGGCCTCCAGCAGGCATGGGCAGGTCGCCCCCATACGCTGATCGTGGGCATTGCCCGCATCGCCGGCGGGTTGCGCTACAAGCTCTTCAGCCACGATGGAAGCGCCTACACCGCAGCGCAGGACGAAAACGCGATCGACCCTGCCGCGCCCATCCTGTTCAAACCCTGTGGCACGCCGTGGCCGGAGCCGAACTGGATTGCATCGGATGCCGACTTCGTCGATTACATCACCGAACTCATGGGTGGCTTTGCCATCCCGCCCTATCTGAAGGAAAGGCGCAAGGGGCTGCGCTACCTGGTGCTTGGCGCGCGTCTGAATCGTGACACCATCCGCATGTTGCTTGCCGACTTCATCTACAGCGCCGGCGAGCCCGCAGGCTGGGCGCTGATTGCGGGCGCAAACGACAAGGAAAAGCGCTTCTGTGCCCGGCTGGGGCTGGAAGTGGTCGATGCCGACTGGCGCGAACTGGCCGACATGCCCCTGATCGAGGCCGCTTAACAATGCGCGAATGGGACGAGGCCAGACACGCGCTCGGCAATGCCGGGATGGATGCAACACATCGCGCCTTTGTCGGCCTCGTTACCCGGCTGGCAAGCGCCGACGACGCCAGCTTTCCGGCACTGTTCAACGAACTGCTCGATCACAGCCGTGAGCATTTCTCTGCCGAAGATGCGCTGATGCGTTCCAGCCGGTTTGCGGCCACCGGAGAACACATTGGCGAGCATCAACGGGTACTTGCCGAACTGCGCGCGTTCAACCGCAGTGTGAAGGGTGGGCGACTTCTGGTGGCCAGAGCTTACGTCCGCGAGAGCCTGCCGGAATGGTTCGACCTGCATCTGTCGACGATGGACGCCGCCCTCGCCGCCCATCTGCGCAAGCAACACGCTGCAGCGTGAAACTGCACGCGCCAGGGGCCTGGCTTCGCGCCGGGCCTCATTTACGGGATGCGATACGCCGGCGACAGTTCGATCAGGGCGGACGCATCTCGACTGCAGGCCTCACGCACCCTCGGTCTGAGCGCACTCAGCCATTCCCGCGGCAAGGCCTGCTCACCGCATAGCGCGCCCATCACCATGCCGGCGATCGCCCCTGTCGTATCGGCGTCGCCGCCGCGATTCACGATATCGACCAACACGGGCTTGAAGCCGTCCTGGGTGGCCATCGCCTGGCATACCGTCCGCATCGTATCGACGATGTACCCGCTGGGATTGTCGCAGCGCCGGCCGCGGTAGTCGAAGTCGGCATGTGCCGACACCAGCCGGTCTGCACACGCAACGATCTCATCGGCACCCGAGCCCGCGAGCGCGGTTTGAACCATCTCGATCACGCTCAGCGTCGCGGCATCGGTCAGGGGATTGTTGTGGGTAACGCGCGCCTGCATCAGCGCCGCCCGTGTAACGAACTCGGGGGCCGCGCCGTAACAGGCGAGGGCAACCGGCAGGCAGCGCATGGTCGCACCGTTGCCCGCATCGGACGATGGTGGCGCCTCCGCGCTGCCGCTCAAGCGCCAGCGTATGATGCCTCGGCGCACCGTATTGCCAATATCAACGGGTTTGCTGCGCATCCACCCGTCAAAGGCCAGGGCGCAGGCTTCCGCGTCGGGCATGCCTTGCATATCGATCCACGCCCCGGCCAACGCAAGCGTCATCGTAGTGTCGTCAGTGACATCACCAGGGGCAAGGCGTAGCCAGCCTCCACCGCAGATCCTGTCATGTACCCCGTACTGCGCACCAATTTCGCGCGGCGTCATGAACTCTACGGTCGCACCGAGCGCATCACCAATCGCGAGACCCAGCATCGCGCCGCACGCCCGATCGCGCAAGATATCGCGCGACACGCCATGCACGGTATCCGGCATCGCCACCAGCGCGCGGCGCGGGAACGTCTGCGGAGTCAAACCTCGGGCCCGAAGCAATTGGCATAGTCGGCGCAGGCCTCGCACGACGGGGACGCGCAGACGTAAATGCCCTCGCGCTGGCACAGCTCGCGGTAGAGGAATTTCTTCCACTTCATGTCGCGATTGTTGGCCTCGGCGAGCGCGGGAAAATTGAGCGAAATGAGTTGTGACAGCTCCCGACGTGATGGCAAACCAAGATCCTGCCAGAGATGGTCATTTCCCATGCACGCGGTCGCCACGATCACGGCCATGTCGGACGCACCTGCCACGACATCGGCGGCATTGGCGGCAAGGAATCGAAGCAGGTCATCAAACTCCGGATGGAGCACGGGGGTTGGCCCCAGGGCCTTGTTCGGACGCCAGATCAGGCCGGGAAAATGGCGCTCGACCAACGCGGCGAAGCGCACCTCTCCAAGTCCGAAGTCTGCAGGCAGCGCGCCCTCGCCCACCGTCCACCCCGCAATGAGATGCGCAAGGAGCTCGTCGTTCGGATGGCCGCTTGCATGATCCATCAGATGCACATGCAATGCGCTGCGCACGCGCGATGGCCGAAAGCTCAGGGGTGCCAGCATGATGAAAAACTCCTTTCGGTTCGATCCGGCGCGCAGCGGACGGGCAGCCCCGTGCCGATGCGCGCGACCGGATCAGTACTCGACCAAAAGATCCTCGTCACGCAGGATCATCTGACAGGCGAGGCGCCACGGCGTAACCGACACGTCTTCGACGCGCATGCGTTCGATATCCTCACCGTTGATCTTCTTGTGCTCCCGCAACACGACGAGCTCCTTGTCGGTGAGGCGACTCGCCATCGGATCGCTACGCTGCCCGTGATTGCCGAGTGGCGTGATCTTGACCATGCAGGTCGCGCATTCACCGTCTTCACAGGAGAAGTCAATCGGGATGTGGTTGTCCTTGGCGATCTTGAGGATGGTCTGGGTGTGTGAGCCAGCTACGGCGTAGACCGTCCTGTCCTTGTGAATCGGGCTTGAAAAGGTGATGTCAGGCATGGTGATACTCCAACGCAGTTGATTGAATGGCCTCTCTGCCGGTTGTTGTCGGGTTCAGCCCGGCCGCACCACCACATGCCCGCCCAGCACCTGGGCCTGGCACGCGAGCCGGTTGGCAACACCTGCATAGTTTTCCTTGAGCACCTTGTCCTCGAGCACCGAAGGCGTAGCCAGATGCTCGGAGCCGGTGACGATCTTCATCATGCAGGTGCCACACTCACCCTCGCGGCAGCCGTAGGTGAGCCCGGCACCGATCTTTTCCGACACCTCGATCAAGCGGGTTCCGGCGGGGACGGTGACGGTGACACCAATGTCTTCAAACGTGACCTGGGCCTTGGGCATGGTCGGGCTCCTATGCGGTAAGCGCGTTGGGCGCGGTAAAGTCGATATGACGGGGGGCGACACGGCCAACAAGGTGCTCGGCCAGTTCCCGACCAAGTTCCGCGCAGCCCTCAAGCTCCTCGTCGGTGGGAATGAGCTTGACCTTCACCCCGGGTCGCGGGACGCGAAGCTTGAGTCCGCGCAGGCGGTCCTCGACCAGCCCGACGGCCTCGCCGCTCCAGCCATAGGAGCCGAATGCGCCGCCGAACTTGCCCTTGACCTTGACCAGCGTCAGCGACGAGAGCAGGTCCCACACCGGCTTGACCGCATCGCCATTGATCGTGGGCGAGCCGAACACCAGACCGTCGGCCTCCTCGATCAGATCCACGAAAGGTCCGGGGTCACCGCCGGCAAGGTCATACATCGAGACCCGAACGCCCTCCACGCCTTCAGCGCCGTTACGCACGGCCTGGGCCATGCGCTCGGTGTTGCCGTAGGCGCTGATGTAGAACACCAGCAGGGTTTTCTCGCGCCCACCGGCCTCGTTGGCCAGCAGGGGGGAGGCCAGCTGCCGGTAGCGTCGAACATAGTTCGCCGGCGCATCACGCAGGATCGGACCATGTGCCGGGGCAACGAGGCGCAGCGCCAGCGGCTCGATCAGGTCGAGCGCGGTCAGCACATGCTCGCGGAACGGCCGCATGATGTGCTGGTAGTAGTAGTCGAACGAAAAACGGAAATCGCCGACGCTGTCGTTGAACAGACGTGAATCGCAGAAATGACAACCGAATACGTCCCCCGAGAACAACAGCCCTTCCTCCTCGACCCAGGTACACTGCGTATCCGGCCAGTGCAGGTAAGGCGTATACAGGAAGCGCAGGCTGCGGCCACCAAGATCGACGCGCGTATCCTCGTCGACCGCAATGATGCGGGCCTCGTCCAGGCTTTCCTTGACCAGCCCCTTGAGCATCTTCAGGGCCGGACAGGAAAGGTAGAGAGAGGCCTGAGGAGCAGCCTTGAGCAAGGCTGGCAGTGCGCCCGTGTGGTCGGGTTCGAGGTGGTTGAGCACGATGGCGCAGATCTCGTCCGGACGGCAGCAAGACCACAGTCGCGCGAAGAACTCCTCGGCAAATTCAGCCTTGACCGTATCGATGACCGCCACACCCTTGCTTCCCCGCACGGCGTAGGCGTTGTAGCTGGTGCCGTTGGCCGTGCGCAGGATGATGTCGAACTGGCGCAGGTCGGGATCGAGCGCGCCCACCCAGAACACATCCGGGGCAATGGCAACCGGCTCGCCAGGACGAACTGCGCCGGCGCGGCTCATGGAAAACTCGCTCCGGACGGTGGCGCGCAATAGGCCGCGGGGTTGCGAGGGGGCTTGCACTCAGCGACGTCGCCACTGTGTGCATGGCTGCAGCCCTGCGGAACGGTCCCGTCGAGCAGGCGGATCCCGCGCTGTACAAGCCACACGGCATCAAATCCACAACAACGCTCGCCGTTCACCTCGATCAGCGGCCGACGAATCAGCAAGGGCTCTGCAACAAGACGCGCAAGCGCGGCCTCCGCACTGAAATCAGTGGGGACGACTGTCCCCGCCTTGACCGCGGGGGCGGCCGGATTGAACCACTCGCGAACCGGCCTGGCGCCGAAGAAGGCCGACAGCGCATCAGCCGTCCATGCCTCCGTCAGGAGGTCATGGACGACGACCTCGCAGCCGGCCTCCCGCAGCAGCCCGATCTGGCGCGTATTGGTCGCGCAGCCGGGCTTCCACCACAGGCTTACTGTCGGCATTCCGCCTCCCTCATCTGCTCGAGCAGGTGAAGCGGAATCCCCGTCAGCGACCCCAGGGGATTGAGCGGCTCGCCGTACTCATCGACGATCGCCGCCTCGATCGGACAGATCTCCGCACATTGCGGCAGATCGTGATCGCCAAGGCACTCGGTGCACTTGTCGGGGTTGATGAAGAACAGTGGTTCGCCCGGTTGCATGACGGCGGAGATGGCCTTGTTCGGGCACAAGGGCTCGCAGGCGAAACACCCCACGCAGGCGTCGACGATTTCAAGTGACATGTCATCTCTCCTGTCAGGCGGCCTGAGCCGAAGCGCCCGTCACGGGCAGATCAAGCTTGCCGGCAGCCGCCATCTCGTCATACACCGCACGGATGGCGTCCTCGATCGGCTCCATCGCATGCTCGCCGTTGGGCTGGATGCCCGCCTTCTCGAGATCGGCCCAGGGCTCGAACCCGATCTTGCTCGCGAGCAGGACCTCGACCCCTTCGAGCGACTTGATGATGCCGCCGAGCACGGTCTCGCCGTCGCCACAGGACTCGTCGCCCATGCAGTACGCAGTGCACTTGCGATGACCGAGGAAGCGGTGTTCGACAGGACCCACCTCGTACACCAGGAACTCATGCGCGTGCCCGAAGTGTTCGTTGATCACCCCGCCGCCCTTGGTCGCGATCGCAATGCGGATGTTGCGGGTTGCAGGCGCAGCCTCGTCCTCCAGCGGCGCGTCAGGATCGAACCTGGGCGCGGCCTTGAGCGCACGCTTCATCTCGAGTTCGGTGGTGATGGCTTCGTGCACCTTGGCGCGTTCGACCATGGCGGTGGCGTAATCGACTTCCATCTCGTCGATCTTGTCGAGGGTGAACTCGTCGCCACGATCCTCGCCCAGCAGGCCGACCGCATCGGCGCGGCACTGACGGCAGTGGCGCATCATCGACATGTCGCCGGAGCAGTCGTCCTGCAGCGCCTGGAGTTCGAGCGGCGTCGGCTCGGGCTGGCCCATGATGCCGTAGTAGGTGCCGTGCTCGGCCTCGGCAATGAGCGGCATCACGTTGTGCAGGAAGGCCCCCTTGGCCTTGACGATCTTCGACACTTCCTTGAGGTGCTGGTCGTTGACGCCCGGGATCATCACCGAATTGACCTTCACCAGAATGCCGCGGCTGGTGAGCATCTCCAGCCCTTTCTGCTGCTGCTCGATCAGGATCCTCGCGCCTTCCACACCGCGAATGCGCTTGTTCTCCCAGAAGATCCACGGATAGATCTTGGCGCCGATCTCGGGATCAACACAGTTGATCGTGATCGTGACGTGGTCGATGTTGTGCTTCGCCAGTTCGTCCACACAGTCCGGCAGCGACAGGCCGTTGGTCGACACACAGAGCTTGATGTCCGGCGCCTGCTCCGAGAGCTGACGGAAGGTCTCGAAGGTACGCTCAGGGTTGGCGAGCGGGTCTCCGGGTCCGGCAATGCCGAGCACCGTCATCTGCGGAATCGCAGCCGCCACGGCGAGGGTCTTCTTGACCGCCTGATCCGGCGTCATCAGTTCGGATACCACGCCCGGACGGGATTCGTTGGAACAGTCGTACTTGCGGTTGCAGTAGTTGCACTGGATGTTGCAGGCGGGCGCGACCGCGACGTGCATGCGGGCAAAGTAGTGATGCGCCTCCTCCGAATAACAGGGGTGGTCCTGCACTTTGCTGCGAATGTGGTCGGGCAGATGCGACAGCGCATCCGCCTCGGTCCCACATCCGCTCTCGCTGCAACCGCCTCCTGCGCTCGGGGGCGCAGCGTTGCTGATGACCGGGAGTTCCATCGTCAATCCCCTAGTAGATGTCTGACGGGGATTCTTCAGCAATCCGCGTGCCAGCAAGGGGAGATCGCTAGAACACTGTTTTTGTTGAGACCTGAGCCCGCAGCGGGCTGCATTTTGTAGGAAGTACAACAGGGCGGGCTGTGGGAGTCGCGACACCCTCCCGACAATGCCAGCGAGCGTCCGCAGGCCGGGCAAGGGCGTTTTCCAGTCCCCCGCCCGGGCCCCGGGGGCGCCCCTGGCTCAGGGCGTCTCGATATACAGTTTGGTACTGAATGCCGTCGTGTCGGGTCGGCTCAGGGGCGAGTTGTCCTTGACGTACTGCAGGAAGGCATCTGCATAGTCGAGGAACGTGTCCTCACGACGTGCAGCGTCGACCCTCTTCAGCGTGTCATAGCTGTCGCCCCCCTCCGCCGTGAAATTGTTCGTGATCAGTCGGTAGTTTCTGGCGCGGTCGAACGCAACCCAGGAGCCGCTGGCATCCCGCCACTCCATCGCAGAGATGCGCGAGCCCCTGGTCTGATTCATGTCGACGTTAAAGCGCAGCCCCGCTGTGTACGGGTATGCGCCGGTCCCGGTTCCGTTGATGACGGACTCGACCGCGTCCTCAAGCGTCGACACCACTTCGTCGCCACTCAATGTGAGGCGTACCAGCAGGTTCTTGAATGGCAGCAATTCATAGACCTTGCCGACCGTCACCGCGCCCGCCGCAATATCCACCCGCACACCCCCTGCGTTCTGCAATGCAATGTCCGCGCCGCCGAAACGCTGCCCCTGGTGCAGGAAAGCCTCGGCAACGCGTTGCTGGATGTCACCGCCATGCGCAGTGACATGCGGGTCGAGATTACATGCATCCCCCAGCCGCGAGCGCGAGGAGTCCCGCTTGCTGCCGGGCACCCGGCGCAGACACAGGTCGTCGGCACTGGATCCTGCCACCTCAAGCCCCAGGGCGTCCTTCACCAGCTTGTAAGGCTCAAGTGCCGTCACCGCGGCCGGCAAGGGGGCGATCACACTGAAGGCACCCGATTCATCAAGCTGTGTGCGGTAGGCGGCCACATCCGCGGCGCTCGGTGCCGCACCGCCCTCGCTGAAAGCGTCGCCGACAAGAATATGTGGCCGACCGCCACAACTGGAGACCACGCCGTCACGGTCGAAGCTGACCTTCAGCTCGCCAACCGCATAACTGTATTGCCAGGCCTGGGCCACGCACACCCGTCTTCCGTCGCTATCCCGCGCTTCAGTCGGGTAGTTGCCGCCCGGAGACAGTCCATACGCCTTCAGACTGTCGGGACCCAGCAAGGTATGCGAATCACCGCCGACAATGACATCCACGCCAGACAGTTGCGATGCCATGGCCACATCCACGGCATACCCCTGGTGCGAGAGCAGAACAATCTTGTTAACGCCCTCGCGCCCAAGACTGTCAATGGCGCCCTGTGCGCTCGGCAACTCTTCGGCAAACACCGTGCTTGCGTCGGGGCGCGATGCATTGCGCGTCTTGCCCGCGACCGTCAGTCCAACCACACCGATTTTCTGCCCGCTGCGCTCAACAATCGTATAGGGCTCGATGCGCCCTGAAAGCGCGGAACCTGCTGCGGCATTCACATTGGCCGACAACACAGGCGTTCTGCAAGGACCAGGGGCGGCATGAAGGAAGTCGATGAATTTCACCAATCCGGCGTCGCGATTGTCGAACTCGTGATTACCGATCGCGAATGCGTCGAAACACACCGTGTTCATCATCACCGCGTCAGCCTCGCCTTCACTCTGAGTGAAATAGAGATCGCCCGTCATCGCGTCGCCGGCGTGGAGTTTGATCACGTTGGACGAGGCCGTCGACAATTCCGCGATGACCGCCGCGACCCGCGCAAAGCCGCCGAGCGGGAGCCCCACGCGCGTCGCGGCGCCCGCGGCATTGTTCAAGGTGAGCGTTGTGCTCTCTGCATCGAGATGCGAGTGATGATCGTTGACATGCAGAATGGTCAGATCGAGCGGCTCACCAGCCCCGCCGCCACCACTGCTGATACAGCCGGTCAAGACCATGCTCGACACAAGAAGCGCCAGCGCAACGGGGGCCCTGGCAATAGAAACGGAGGCAGCAGACATCACGCACCTTTATCGTCGGAGGTCGGGAGCGTCAGCCTAGCGAGGCAGCTTGAAACTTTTGTGACCAGCCCGGCAGGTATTTGTTTCAGCGACGAAAGTCGGCACTCACACCCGCTTCAGCCGCTTGCGGACTGGCCCCGCCCGCAAGCGCAAACCCGATGTGATTACATCCGAAAACAATAAATCCCGTTCACCTTGTGTTCACTTCGCATATGCAATTTTCAAGCCCCGGGGGGGGGAAACCATGTCATTTCGCAACACCCGCCCTCCAGAATTCATTGCTGAACCGGAGATCAAAGCATGAAACAACTCATACGATACCTGACACTCCCGGGCCTTTGCGCCCTTACTCTGACGGCACACGCGCAACAATGGGAAGCCCTCCCCGAACACCCTCCGATTCCTGCTGACAATCCGCAAAGTCAGGCCAAGATCGACCTCGGCAAGACCCTGTTCTTTGATCCTCGACTCAGTGAGCATGGCACGCTCTCCTGCAACTCGTGCCACAACGTCATGGCAGGCGGTGACGACAATCGCCCCAACTCGATCGGCATGCACGATGCCCGTGGCGGACGCAGTGCGCCGACGGTGTGGAACGCAGCCTACCAGTCGGTGCAGTTCTGGGACGGCCGGGCAGGAACGCTGGAAGAGCAGGCAAAAGGCCCGATCACCAATCCGATCGAGATGGGCATGAGCGATGCGGCGGTGGCCGTTGGCCGCCTGGAGCAGATTCCGGCCTATCTGCAGCTGTTCAAGGCCGCCTTCCCGGCAGCGTCAGAACCGATCACGATGGACAATTTGGCCAAGGCCATCGCCGCCTACGAGCGCACTTTGGTGACACCCAACGCGCCCTACGACCGCTACGTGAAAGGCGACAAGACAGCCCTCTCCCCGCAACAGGTACGCGGCATGAAAACGTTTGGCGAACTGGGCTGCACGGCCTGTCATGCCGGCGCGAACTTCAGCGGACCGCCGATGCCCATGGCACAGGGCTTCTTCATGAAGTTCCCGACCTTTACGGGTAGCGCTTTCGACAAGAAATACGACCTGTTGTCGGACACCGGGCGCCACGCTGCGACGGGCAAGGACAGTGACAAGCACATGTGGCGGGTGCCAACCTTGCGCAACATCGCGTTGACCGCGCCTTACATGCATAACGGCAAGGTGCCGACGCTGGAAGAGGCGGTGCGCGTCATGGCGAAGACCCAGCTCAACCGGGATATCGAAGCCGCGCAGCTTGCGGATGTCGTTGCCTTCCTCACCAGCCTGAGCGGGGAATTCCCCGAGCAGACCATGCCCCGTCTTCCACTGACCAACGGTCGCTCCATCGTTCCCCCCGTCGACCCCCATCTCAAGACCGCGAAAGCGGCGAATTAAGGACTGCGCGAAGCGGAGACGGGTGCGCCCGTCTCCGCTTCGTGTGGGCAACGCCCCTTGAACCACACCCTCATGTGAGGTGTGCCACGCTTCCTGCAATCGCAATGCTGACCGGGATCGAAACGAAGGCAAACGCCCCGACCGCCAGCAACAGCCCCGTCGTAACCGCAATGAATTCGCGGAAGAATTCGGTTTCTCTGAGTTTCATGTTCAGACACTCCTGATGTGTATGCAAACAGGGGGGGGACCCCCCCCACTGAACCCGGCGGCAGATCTGGCCGGAGGGCATGGATGCATAGTGGCAGGCTCCTGCTGAACAGCGCATTAAGAGCGCATTCACACACTGTTCATCGACAGCCTCCCGGCACGGGGCCGGGCGAGCTATCGTGCTCAGATCTGGCGCACCTTGATGTTGAGTGTCTGAATCCGATAGGCGATCTGTCGCGGTGTCATGTTCAGCAAGCGGGCGGCCTTGGCCTGCACCCAGCCCGCCTGCTCAAGCGCCGCGATCACCCGCTCGCGCTCATCCAGATCCGGATCGTCGAGATCCACCGAGCCGCCGCCACGCATCGGCGACACCCGCTCCTCCACGCCGGAGATCAGCACCAGATCGCGATCGATGACGCCATCCTCGCTCATCACCGCTGCGCGCTCAATGCAGTTCTCGAGCTCGCGCACATTGCCCGGCCACGCATGATGGAGAAGGATGCGCAGGGCGCTGTCGGTGATCGAAAGCGGGCGCCCCTGCATCTTCGCCACCTTGCCGACCAGAAACGAAGCAATCTCGGGAATGTCCTCTACGCGCTCCCGCAGCGGCGGCAACATGATCGGCATGACGTTGAGGCGATAGAACAGATCCTCACGGAATTTTCCGGCTTCAACTTCCAGCTCAAGGTCACGGTTGGTGGCCGCAATCACCCGCACATCCACCCTCAGGGTGCGCACACCACCGACGCGCTCCAGCTCGCCTTCCTGCAGCACACGCAACAGCTTGGCCTGGAAGGATGCCGAGATTTCGCCGATTTCGTCCAGAAACAGCGTGCCGGCATCGGCGGTTTCGAAGCGCCCCTTGCGCTGCGTGAGCGCGCCAGTGAACGCACCCTTTTCGTGGCCGAACAGCTCCGACTCCAGCAGATTCTCCGGCAACGCCGCGCAGTTGAGCTTGACGAAAGGTCCCGCCGCGCGCGGTGAGTTGTAGTGGATGGCCTGAGCAATGAGTTCCTTGCCGGTACCGGTCTCCCCGCGCACAAGGACGGTGGTGTTCCATTTCGCCACCTGCCGCACCTGGTCGAACACCTTCCGCATTATGGCGGTATGCCCGATGATGCTGTCGAAGCCGAAATGGCTTCGCACGGTACGCCGCAAACTGTCACGCTCCTCCGAAATATCGCGGCGTTCCTGGCGTACCTGACGTGAAAGCCTCACCGTCTGGCCAATCAGGTTCGCCACCATTTCCGCAAAATGCGCATCGTCGTCGAGGCGCTCCCGCACAGCCAGCGGAGGCTGCAAGGCAAGTACGCCGACGGTTTCATGTGCGGCCCGGATCGGTACGCCGATAAAGGGTGCGTCGGCGTCGAACACCCCGCGCTGGCGGATGTAGTCCGGACTTTCGGCGAGGCGCAAAAGAACGAGGGGCCTTGAGCGCTGCTGCACGCTGCCTATCACACCCTCACCTGCACGCCAGCGGATATCCGGATCGATCGTACTATCCACGCCATGTAGGGCAGAGATGGCCATCGACTCCCCATCAGGCTCACTCAGGGTCACCAGTGCCCGATTGAAGCCACACTCCTCATCGAGCACGCGCAACAATTCTGCGAGGGTTTCACGTAACTCAAGTGAGCGCGACAGCACCCGGCTGACGCGATACAAGGCCTCAAGCGACGATTCGAGCCAGGCGGCGCGCGTCGCGTCCAGCGGGTCGCTCGCCGTCATCGCCCTCCCTCCTCATCGACCACCGGGATCTGGCCCAGGGCAGGAATGCTCACCAGCAGGCGGCAGCCTCCCGCATACACGGGATCGATCTCAAGCACCCCGCGATGCCGGCTGACAATCTCCTGCGCCAGCGACAGTCCGACCCCACGCCCGGCTGCGCGCCCCTTCTTGGTCGAAAAGAAGGGCTCGAACACTTTCAGGCGCAACGCCTCCGGTATTCCCGGGCCGGTATCGGTCAGCGCCGCGCGCACATACTTGCCACGCACCTCGGTGCTCAGGCTCAGGTTGCGCTCGGTCCAGCCGCGCACATTCATGGCTTCCACCGCATTTGTCACCAGTTGCCTGAACAGGGTCCGCAAAGCAGTGGGATTACCCTGGACCGACGGCAGGACATGTGCCGGGAGCCAATCGACCGTTACCCCTGCTGACAGAAAGGTTTCTGTCTCGAGCATCAGCACATCTCGCAGAACCTCATTGAGGTTGACCAGGCCCGAGGGCGCTTCAGGTTCCGGTGGCATGGCAGCCTGCAAGGTGGAGATGGCTTCTTCGCCCGCGCGCTGCGCTTCGTCGAGCGCTCTTGCAAGCGCATCTCCCCCGGCGGCACTGCCGGCGCGGCGACGCTGGAGACTCGCCGCAGCCGAGATCAGATTCACCGGTCCCTGCAACTGAAAGATCGCACCCGACAGCGCCTCGCGCAGGCTCTGGTTGAATTCGCCCTCGGACAGCATCGCCCGCATTGCCGCGATACGCAGCGCTTCCTGCTGACGTTTCGAAGCGCTGATGTCATGCATCACCAACAACATGTAGTCGGAGCAGCCGTCGCCGTAGAACGCATCGGGGCTGCTATGGCGCTCCTCGAACCAGGAGACCGAGCACGAGTACCAGCGCGGCTCTCCCGAGCCCGAATCGAAACGCAGTTCGTGGTTGAGCAAGGCGCGGCGGTGGGCAAATGCATGTTTGAAGCCCTCACCCAGACTCTGACGCAGTGCATCCATCACCGAATGAGCCGGCTCGGTAACCCGCATGTCGGAGACCACACGGCGGTAGGCCGGGTTGTCGAGAACGACCTTGCCCTCCACGTCGAGCAGAGCAACCGCCACTGGCGCCACCGAAATCACCGACTCGATGAGCTGCTTGTGATTGCTCAGTTGCTGCGCCAGACGATGCTCTTCCGTAGCATCCCAGTGCATGCCGAGGTAACGGGTTTCCTCTCCTCTGTTCGCAGAGGACCGCAAAGGCGTCACCGTCAGTTCGGCCACATAAGGCGTTCCGTCTCGGCGGCGGTTGAGCAGACGCCCGGTCCAGGACTGGCCAGCCTTCAGGGCCTGCCACATGGTCTGGTAGACCGAGCGTGGCGTTGATTTATAGGACAAGAGCGATTGCCGCTGCCCAACCACCTCGGGTGCCGCATACCCGGTGATCACCGAAAAGGCCGGGTTCACATAAAGGATGTGCGCATTGGCATCCGTAATCGAGATCGCAATCGCAGATTGCTCCACCGCATCATGAAACACGGCGTCGGAGAACACGGCATGCATCGAATCAGAAGCCGGCATTGAAGTCTCTCAAAGGACAGGTCAATCCTTTCTAGCAATCCTTGTGCCAAACCTGACAATTCAGCGCACTTGTCCGGTGCATGACACCCAAACGCCTGCATGCCCGCGGAATCCTCACTTCGCGCTCACCACCACCGCGCGGCCGAACCTACCGTATTTGATGTCGCGTTTACGACAATCGCGCCTCGACTGGTGTACTCGACACACGCCACAGTCCTGCGGGAAACACCCGCAACCATACAAATCAATCACTTGCAAAAATTTTCGCCGTGGCATGTCTCATGCAACACAGCGTATGAAAACCGCAATGACGGAGATCGTCGGCAATGAGTGAATGGTTGATGCTGCTGCTGGGCACGGCGCTGGTTAACAACGTCGTGCTGGTGAAATTCCTGGGACTGTGCCCCTTCATGGGGGTCTCGCGCAAGATCGACAGCGCACTCGGCATGGGCATGGCCACAACTTTTGTGCTCACCCTTGCAAGCGCGGTGACCTGGGTACTCGAACATGCCTTGCTCGCACCGTTCGATCTGGGCTATCTGCGCATCCTGGGCTTCATTCTGGTCATCGCGGCAACCGTCCAGTTCGTCGAAATGGCGGTGAAGAAGAACGCGCCCGCCCTGTACAAGGTGCTCGGCATCTACCTTCCGCTTATCACGACCAACTGCGCGGTGCTTGGCGTCGCCCTGCTCAATGTCCAGGAGGACGCGGGCTTTGCCCGCAGCGTCGTCTACGGACTGGGCTCGGCTGCCGGCTTCACCATGGTTCTGGTGTTGTTCGCCGGACTGCGCGAACGCCTCGCGCTGGCCCGCGTACCGGCCGCTTTCGCGGGCGCGCCGATCGGCTTCATTACCGCCGGACTGCTGTCACTGGCGTTCATGGGCTTTTCCGGCCTGACCAATCATTGACCTGACGCTACAAAGGAGCCGACATGTTGATCGCCGTTGTTAGTCTCTCCGTTATGGGTGCTGTTTTTGGCCTCGGGCTGGGGCTTGCTGCACGCTTCTTCCATGTTGAACGTGACGGCGCTGAAGCCGAGATCGAAGCCATGATGCCCGGCACCAATTGTGGTCAGTGCGGTTTTCCCGGCTGCGCCGGGGCGGCGGAGGCACTCATCGCAGGGGACGCACCCGCCAGTTGCTGCCCGCCCGGTGGCCTGCAGCTGGCCGAAGCGCTGGCGGCAAGGCTCGGGCTCCCGCTCGACGCCAGTGCAATCCAGCCGCAGCGCCCACGCATCGCGGAAGTCCGCGAGGACATTTGCATCGGATGCACCAAGTGCTTCAAATCCTGCCCCACCGATGCTGTGCTGGGTGCCGTGAAGCAGATCCACGCGGTGATTCGCGAGGCCTGCACCGGCTGCGCGAAATGCGAAGAGGTCTGCCCCACCGGGGCAATCGAGCTTGCTCCGGTGCCCGTCACACAGCAAACCTGGGTCTGGCCGAAACCGGTCAGCGCCTGAGAACGACGCCATGAATACCCCTGCACCTCTTCCCACCCATTCTTTCCTGCGCCGCCTGCTGCAGCGCTGGGGCGCACACCCGGAAGCCCGCAAACACCCCGCCGCTGACACCGATGTCACGGTGCTGCCGCTGCCACCACGGCTGATCCTGCCGCTGGCCCAGCATATCGGCGCCCCGGCGCGCCCACTGGTGCAGGCTGGACAATACGTGCTGCGCGGCGAACTCATCGCCGAAGCGCAGGGGGCGATCTCCGCACCCCTGCATGCGCCGACATCCGGCACCATCATCGGCATCGCGGACGTGCCGGTGCCGCACGCCTCAGGCCTGGCAGGCCCGGCCATCCTGCTCGAAACCGACGGCCGTGACGAAGCCCTGCCTGCAGAGCACGCAGACCCGTTCAGTCTCGAACCGGCCGAGATCGCTCGCAGGGTTGCCGCTGCCGGAGTCGTCGGCATGGGCGGCGCAACCTTCCCGTCTGCAGTCAAGCTCGCACTCGGCCAGAAGAACCCGATCCCCACCCTGATTCTGAACGGCGGCGAATGCGAACCTTACCTGTCGTGCGACGATCGTCTGATGCGCGAACGCGCACCGGAGGTGATCGACGGTGCGCGCATCATTCTGCGGGCCATCGGCGGCGAACGCGCACTGATCGGGGTCGAGAGCAACAAACCTCAGGCGATCGCCGCCCTGCGTGCGGCGGCCGATGGCATCGCCGACGTCGACATCGTCGAAGTTCCGAGCCGCTATCCGATGGGCTCGGAGAAGCAGCTCATTTCCTGGCTGACCGGGCGCGAGATTCCGGCGGAAGGTCGTTCGGCCGATATCGGGGTGATGGTGCAGAACGTCGGCACCGCCGCTGCCATTCATCGCGCAATCCGCTTTGGTGAGCCGCTCACCCGGCGCATCATCACCGTTGCGGGCGGCGCCATCCGCACGCCGCGCAACCTTGAGGTTCGCATCGGCACGCCGCTGTCCACCCTGGTGGCATTCTGCGGCGGAACGACCGAACCGGTCGCGCGCTGGGTCATGGGTGGGCCGATGATGGGATTGTCCATCCACTCGCTCGACATCCCGGTGATCAAGGGCAGTGGCGGACTGCTTGGACTGGTCGAACACGAACTCGCAGCCCTCCCGGAACCCGGCCCCTGCATTCGCTGTGCCGCCTGCGTGGGCGCCTGCCCGATCGGACTGATGCCGCTGGAGATGGCCGCGCTGATCAAGAACGGCGACCTCAAGGCTTCGGTCGAGATCGGCCTCAAGGACTGCATCAGCTGCGGCACCTGCTCTTTCGTCTGCCCTTCCCAGATTCCGCTCGTGCAGTATTTCAACCATGCCAAGGGCGAACTCGCGGCACAAGGCCGAAACCGCATGAAGCAGGATGCCATCAAGGAACTCGTCGACGCGCGTGAAAGCCGCATGGAGCGCGAAGCACGCGAGAAGGCCGAGGCCGCAGAGCGCCGCAAGGCCGAACGCGCCCGCGCCAAGGCAGCCGCAGCAGCAAAGGCAAGTGCAGCCGTACAAACGAACGAGGAGACCACGGCATGAGTCCGATTTCCTCCCCTCACGCTCACGGCGCCCATTCCGTCGGCCGCGTCATGCTGCTGGTGATGCTGGCACTGAGCCCGGCAACCGCGGCCGGCTTCTGGCAGTTTGGCTGGCCGGCAATCACGCTGTGGTGTGTCACCATTCTTTCCGCCCTCCTTTCCGAGGCCTTCTGCGCGCGACTGGCCGAACGGCCGGCCGGGCCCATGCTTGCCGACGGCTCGGCAATGCTCACTGGCTGGCTGCTTGCCCTGTCCCTCCCCCCCTGGGCACCGTGGTGGATCGCCGCGGCGGGCGCGAGCTTCGCCATCATCGTGGCCAAGCATGCATTCGGCGGACTGGGGCAAAACCTCTTCAACCCGGCGATGGCCGCGCGGGTGATGCTGCTGATCTCGTTCCCGGTCGAGATGACGCAATGGCTTGCCCCCAATGCAGCGGGCATGAGTGCCGGGCTTGACCCGATGACTGCATTCAGCGTGACCTTCGCTGGCAACGTGCCGGACGCGATGACGAGTGCGTCGCTGCTGGGCCACGTCAAGGCCGAAGCATCGCGCGGCATCGCGCTGTCGCAATCGTTGACCGGCTACTGGGATCCGTTCAGTTTCGGCCTTGGTCAGCGCGCCGGCAGTCTGGGGGAAACCAGTGCGCTGCTGCTCGCCACTGGCGGTCTGTTCCTGGTGCTGAAGCGGGTGATCGGCCTGCGCATTCCGGCCGCCTTCATTCTGGGCGTGGTGCTCCCCGCCGCCTTTGCGCACCTTCTGGCCCCCGACCAGTATCTGCCCCCCCTGGCTCACCTGCTGACCGGTGGCGTCATGCTCGGTGCCTTCTTCATTGCCACCGACTATGTGAGCTCGCCAAGCACCCCGCTCGGGCAGTGGATCTTCGGGCTGGGCTGCGGCGTGCTGACCTGGGTCATCCGCACCTGGGGCGCTTATCCGGAAGGCGTGGCCTTCGCAGTGCTGCTCATGAATTCAGCCACGCCCCTGATCGACCGTGCAACACGTCCCCGCATCTTTGGCCGACGCCGCAACGGTCACTCGATGACCGCCCCCTGACCAGCCTTTAAGCGCCGAACCCAGCCATGCGCAAATCGTCATTGTTCTCTCCGCCCCTCGAAGCCCTGTGGTATCAGGGCGCATCGCTCGGCCTTGTCGCCCTGAGCGCAAGCGCTGCTCTCGCCTTCGCGCACCAGGCCACCGGCCCCGCCATTGCCGAGGCCGCCGCTCGCGACACGGCGACCTCGCTGGCACAGGTGTTGCCACCGGACTTTGCCGACAACGACCTGCTCAAGGACACCATCAGCCTGCCGATGACAGGCGATCAGCCGCTGACGGTTTACCAGGCACGTCAAACCAACGAGGTCCGGGGCGTGGTCTTCGCCGTCACCGCCAAGGGTTACGGCGGACCGATTCGCATCATGATGGGTGTCGATCGCAGCGGTCGCCTGCTCGGCGTGCGCGTCACCCGCCACACTGAGACCCCCGGGCTCGGTGACAAGATCGAGTTCGCCAAGAACCCGTGGATCGACAGCTTCGCCGGCAAGTCGCTTGAGTCCCCGCCACCAGCGCGTTGGGCGGTGAAGAAGGACGGTGGTGACTTCGACCAGTTCGCCGGCGCCACGATCACCCCGCGCGCAGTCGTCAATGCGGTCCGTGGCGGGCTCGAACTGTTTGCGCACAACCGCAGCGCCATGCTGGGCGATGACCATCACCAGTTGCCCCTGAAGAAGGAACCGACATCATGAGTCTGCACTGCAAGGACACAGGCTCCGAACCTGAAGCGCCCCCCAGTCTGCCATTCGGCAACATCATCCGCGACGGTGTGTGGCGGCAGAACGTGGTGTTTACGCAGATGCTCGCGCTCTGCCCCTTGATGGCAGTCACCAGCACGGCCACGAACGGCCTCGGCATGGGGCTCGCCTCCACCGCCGTACTGGTGCTGTCGAACGCCATCGTTGCAGCGATCCGCAACTTCGTCAGCCCCAGCGTGCGTATCCCGACCTTCATCGTGCTGATTGCCACCCTGGTGACCCTTGTCGACATGAGCCTGAACGCCTGGCTTCACGACCTGCACAAGGTGCTCGGGCTGTTCATCGCCCTGATCGTGGTCAACTGCGCGATCCTCGGCCGTGCAGAAGCCTTCGCCTCGCGCCAGCCGGTACTCTTGTCCATCATCGACGGCATCGCCATGGGGCTGGGTTTTACGCTGGCACTGGTCGTGCTCGGCGCGACGCGCGAAGTGCTCGGCAGCGGCACCCTTTTTGCCAGTGCCAGCCTGCTGCTTGGCGAGTCATTCAGCTTCCTCGAGATCACGGTCATTCCCGACTACAAGGGTTTCCTGATGATGATCCTGCCGCCCGGCGGCTTCCTCGCCCTCGGTTTCCTGATGGCATTGCAGCGCCACATCGAGACACGACGTGTGCGCCAGACACCCTTGCCTGAAGCCATGCCGGCCGCAGGCGCCCCCCTCTGAGCGAGCATCAGAATGAGAATCGGCATTGCATACTCCGACGGGAACCAGCATTGCTGGCTTCGTATCGATGTAGCGGACGAGGCCACGGTGCAGGATGCGATCGAGCACTCGGGCGTGCTGACGATGTATCCGCAGATCGACCTGTCGCAGCAGAAGGTCGGCATCTTCGGCAAGCTGACCAAACTCGACGCACCACTGCGACCGGGCGACCGGGTCGAAATCTATCGCCCGATCACCTGTGATCCGACCCAGGTGCCGCGGCGAGGCGGACTGGAGGATGACGAGGACTGAAGGAGGATATGCTGGCAGCAGCATCGCACCTGGGAGATACTATCGTCATTGCATGACCCCGAGTAGCTATGCTCGTTGCCATTGTCGACGACACTCCGCTGAACCTGACCCTGATGGAAACCCTGGTTGGCCGCGTGGGTGGCTGCGAGGCGGTGTGCTTTGGCGAACCGCTCACCGCGCTCGACTGGTGCGAACGCAATGAACCCGACCTGATCATCGTCGACTACATGATGCCGGGTATCGACGGCATCGAGTTCATTCGTCGGATCCGGGCCCTGCGTGACCATGACGATCTGCCCATCCTGATGGTCACGGCAAACAACGAGCGCCGCACCCGCTACGACGCGCTCGAATTCGGCGCCAATGATTTTCTCAACAAGCCGATCGACCCGCACGAATTCGAACCCCGGGTACGCAACATGCTCAAGCTGCGCGAGGCCCATCTCGCGACGCGTGACCGCGCGGCGCGACTCGCCGAAGCGGTACGACAGGCGACCGCGGAAATCCACGCCCGCGAACGCGAAACCATCACCCGTCTGGCGCGTGCTGCCGAATTCCGCGACCCTGAAACCGGCGCCCACATTCAACGCATGGCGCATTACTCCGCCCTGATCGCCCGCCGCCTGAACATGAGCGAGCAGTACACCGACGAGATGCTGCAGGCAGCCCCCATGCACGATGTCGGCAAACTGGGGATTCCGGACTACATCCTGCTGAAAGCGGGCCGCCTCAGTGTGGAAGAAATGGCAGTGATGAAGCGCCACCCGGCCATCGGCTACGACATCCTCAAGGACTCGTCTTCATCTGTCGTACGGATGGGCGCAGTCATCGCGCTCAGCCACCACGAAAAATTCGATGGCACCGGCTATCCCGGCAAACTGAGGGCTTCCGAGATCCCGCTGGAAGGTCGCATCGTTGCCGTCGCCGACGTGTTCGACGCGCTGACCTCGGAGCGCCCCTACAAGCACGCCTGGCCGCTGGACAAGGCCATCGCCTTCCTGCGTGAGGGCCGTGGCAATCACTTCGACCCGTCCTGCGTCGACGCCTTTCTGCGCGGCTGGAAGGAGGTGATCGAAATCCGGAAGCGCTTTCAGGACCAGTGGTAAGCGCCGGCGTGAGCCATCTCATCGCGCCGCCCGGCAGATTTCAACGCGGCTTGCGCTCGATCAGTTCGACCTTGTAGCCGTCAGGATCTTCAACGAAGGCGATGACCGTGCTGCCGTGCTTCATTGGCCCGGCTTCGCGTACAACCTTGCCGCCACGCGCACGAATATCGTCACAGGCCTTCCCTGCATCCGGCACTTCCAGCGCGATATGCCCATAGGCCGTGCCAAGATCGTACGTGTCCACATCCCAGTTATGGGTGAGCTCAAGCACCGCGCCTTCGTCCTCGTCCTGATAGCCGACAAACGCCAGCGTGAATTTTCCGTCCGGGAAATCGTTGCGACGCAACAGTCGCATGCCGAGCACTTCGGTATAAAAGGCAATCGATCGATCCAGATTGCCTACGCGCAACATGGTGTGGAGCATTCTCATGGTTCAGTCCTCTTGTATGACGGGGGGAAGGTCCCGGGCATCGATCAATGGCAGCCGGCCACCCTGCACCCGCAACCGCCGGCGTGCGTCCTGCCAGCCGGGGTAAAGCCGTTCCACCACCGACCAGAAGCGCGGTGAATGATTCATTTCCAGCAGATGCGCAACCTCATGCGCAACAACGTAGTCGATCAGCGCGGGCTCAAGGTGAATCAGCCGCCAGTGCAGGCGAATGCCACTCCTTGAACTGCAACTGCCCCAGCGCGTGCGCGCCGCCGACAATCGGACATCGGGCAGCGGAAGCCCCAGGCGATGACAGTACTCTTCGACCCGACCACGAAACCAGTCGATTGCGCGCACGCGCAGCGCACGCACGACCTGCGCCGCTGTCGCGGAGGCCGGTAGCCACAGCTCCTCCGTACCGTCTGGCCCAAGCCGCCATTGCGTGCGGCGTCCGGGCAGGTTGGTGCGGAGGCGTGCCGTCCTGCCAAGCAGGGGAAACTCGGCGCGGTCACCGATGCTGAGGCGCTGCACGTCAGCTTGCGCCTGTTGTGCATCCAGGCGCGCCAGCAGCCAGCGCCCATGCATGCGGATAAATTGCTCGGCTTCCGCGACGGGAGTGCCGTGAGGCACCGCGACCCTGGCGCCACGGTGGTCGACCTGCAGCGCGAAGGATCGCCGGCTTGAGTGCCGCATGACGAGCGCCACCGTTCGCCCATCGATCTGCATTACATGCGCCGACTCCGCCGCTGGCGTGCGCGGACGAATCAGGCCTTGTCTGCCCACTCGAAGCCCAGTTCCCGCACCCCGGCCTTGAGTCTGGCCATGGCTTCCTCAACCCGTGCGGCGGTGCCTTTCATTCCCAGTTCGAGTGATCGCCGTTCGCCTTCTCCGGCAATCGTCGGCAGGCTGAACAGGGTCGTGTCGGGGAAGCTCGCGGTCAGTTCCCGCATGAGTCCGATCAGTTGCCCTTCATATGCATCCCATACCGTCACCGCCCGCTCGATGTAGTCCTCGGCATGATGCAGGTCGGCATAGCGATGATCGAGCACCCATTCCACCATCGGCCAGGCCATGATCGGGAAGCCAGGTACGAAATGATGGCGCTGGATCGAGAAGCCCGGAATGCGGTTGTAGGGATTGGGGATGATCTCGCTGCCGACCGGCACCACCCCCATCTGCAAGCGCTCGGGCGTCACTTCGTCGCCGAAACGGGTCCGGATCTCCGCCTCCGCCTCGGGGTGGAGCGCGATACTGGCACCGAGGGCGGTGGCAGCGCTCTGCCGGGTATGGTCGTCCGGCGTTGCACCGATGCCGCCGAAGCTGAACACCACATCACCGGTGGCAAAGGTCTGACGCAGCGTCTCCACCAGTTGTGCGGGCTCGTCACCGGCGTATCTGGCCCAGGAGAGCTTGAGCCCGCGCGCACCCAACAGTTCGATGAGGCGGGCTAGATGCTTGTCGCTACGGCGACCGGAGAGGATCTCGTCTCCGATGATGAGTGCACCGAATTTCATTCTTTGATCCGGATCGATTGAGGGACAGGAGCGGGGTCGAGTATCGTCACGCCGTTGCGCAGACGCTCGCGGCGCAGAGATTCGAGCATGAAATGTACGAAGGACAGGCCGGAAAAGGCCGGTGCAATCAGGTTTGCCAAGGGCACGTAGGCCAGCAGCGCAGTGCCGCCGCCCAGCACCATCATCGGCATGCGCTGATCCTTGCGCAGGCGGACCAGTTCGTCGCGATCGGCGTGGAACATGAGCGCGTCGTAACCGAAGGCGCGCTGGTTGAGCCAGCCGGTAAGCAGCACCGGCACGATCAGGCCGATGCCAGGAATGAGCCAGAACGGCAAGGAAAGCAATAAGGCGCCCAGGAAGAGCAGGGTTGCAACCAGTGCATTCCATCCACTGCCGACGTTGGAGCCGCCCCGACGCTGCTCGAGATCGGCATAGTCGCGCTTGGCCACCCGCTCCAGCATGAGCGGCAAGGCCACCACTGCAACAAGCACGGCGGCGGTGACATAGATCAGCGGCACGAAAGCCAGCGCGACGGCAATCTTGACCAGGACAAGGAGGATACCGGCCACCAGGTCCGACGACGCCAGCCAGTCACTCAGCCAGCTCAGGCTGCCGATCCAGTTCATCACCCCGTCGATGATGAAGGCCCAGGAGAATATACCCGCCACCGTCCACAGAACCGTTGCCAGCACGCCCGGCCAGATCAGGTGCCAGAAGATGCCGGTCCGCGTCAGGCTGCGCAGCGAACGTCCGAGTGCAAGAAAGATATCGCCCATGATCCGGCCTTTCAGCGGGGCATTCCCGGCATGCCGGGCAGCATGCCTTTCATGCCGCGCATCATCTTTGCCATCCCGCCCTTGGAGAATTGTTTCATTACCTTCTGCGTCTGCTCGAACTGGTTCAGGAGGCGATTGACCTCCTGCACGGTCACCCCCGCGCCAGCAGCAATCCTGCGCTTGCGGCTGGCCTTGAGGAGTTCGGGCTTGGCACGCTCGAGTGGCGTCATCGAATTGATGATGCCCTCGATGCGACCGATGGCCTTTTCCTCGGTCCCGCCCTGCAGCTTGCCTGCAGCCTGAGCGAACTGCGCGGGCAGTTTGTCGAGCATGGACGAGAGCCCGCCCATCTTGCGCATCTGTCCGATCTGCTCCTTGAAGTCGCTGAGATCGAAGCCCTTGCCCGTCTTCAGCTTCTGCGCGAAGGCGCGGGCCTTGTCTTCATCGACACCCTTGCGTGCCTCTTCGACCAGACCGAGGATATCGCCCATACCCAGGATGCGGCTTGCCATGCGGTCGGGGTGGAAGGGCTCGAGACCGGAAAGTTTCTCGCCCACACCGGCAAACTTGAGCGGCTTGCCCGTAACATGGCGCACGGACAGCGCCGCGCCACCCCGTGAATCGCCGTCGAGCTTGGTCAGCACCACACCAGTCAGCGGCAAGGCCTCGTTGAAGGCACGCGCGGTATTGACCGCATCCTGACCGAGCATCGCGTCGACCACGAACAAGGTTTCGATCGGGTTCACTGCGGCGTGCAGCGCCTTGATCTCGGCCATCATGGCCTCGTCGATCGCCAGGCGACCCGCAGTATCGACAAGCAACACATCGTTGTGGTGCTTGCGCGCGTAGTCCAGCGCTGCCAAGGCAATATCGACGGGCTTCTGCTCTGCGGTGGACGGGAAGAAATCGACGCCGGCCTGCGCCGCCACGGTTTTCAGCTGTTCGATTGCCGCCGGGCGGTAGACGTCGGCAGAGACCACCAGCACTTTCTTGCCATGCGTTTCCTTCAGGTGCTTGGCGAGCTTGCCGGTGGTGGTGGTCTTGCCCGCGCCTTGCAGACCGGCCATCAGTACGACAGCCGGGGGCTGAGTGGCAAGATTGAGGCCCTCATGCGCGCCGCCCATCAAGGCCTTGAGTTCGTCATGGACCACACCAACCAGTGCCTGACCCGGCGTCAGCGAGGCAATCACCTCCTGCCCGACGGCCTTTTCCTTGACGCGATTGACGAAATCCTTGACCACAGGCAGGGCGACGTCGGCTTCGAGCAGCGCCATGCGCACCTCGCGCATCGCTTCCTGAATATTGTCATCGGTCAGGCGGGCCTGCCCACGCAAGGTCTTGACGACTTTGGACAGGCGCTGAGTGAGATTATCTAGCATGTTCTGGAGACCTTCGGCCGGGGTGACTTGGAGTAAACTGCGGGTCTGTATGCACCCAATTCTACTTCATCTCCTCCCTGCGACGCTCTATGCCGGCCTTGGCGCCTGGTTCTGGCGGACTTGCGCGCTGACCGCGCCCTCCGATCAGAAGCGACAATGCATGTCCGGACGCGAGCGTCTGGTTCTGCTTCTGGCTCTCCTGATCCATGGCGCGGCACTCCACACAGCACTGTTTCCAGGCAGCGAAATGCGCTTCGGCTTCGGCGTCGCGCTGTCACTGATGGTCTGGCTTGCAATCTGCTTCTACTGGATCGAAACCCTGTACACGAGGCTCGATGGTCTGCATGCAGCCGTTCTCCCTGCCGGCGTGGTGTCCTGCCTGCTGCCCCTGATCTTCCCGGGCGAACACGTCCTGACCAACGCCACCTCACCTGCGTTTCGTGCCCACTTCATCATTGCAATGCTCGCCTACAGCCTGTTTACGCTGGCAGCACTGCACGCGATGCTGATGGCGATCGCAGAGCGCCAGCTACACAGTGCCCGCTTCTCGCGCATACTCTCCGGACTGCCGCCGCTATTGACCATGGAAGCACTTCTGTTCCGGCTGATCGGCATTGCCTTCGTCCTGCTGACCTTGACGCTGGTCTCCGGCATCGTATTCTCCGAAAGCCTCTTCGGAAAGGCATTCCGCCTTGATCACAAGACCGTCTTCGCCATCATTTCATGGCTGCTGTTCGGCACCTTGCTGTTCGGTCGTCGCGTCTGGGGCTGGCGTGGGAAACAGGCCCTCAGATGGACGCTGGCCGGTTTCGTGACACTGATGCTCGCCTATGTCGGCAGCCGCTTCGTCATCGAGGTGCTGCTTCACCATACCGCCTGAGGCGGGTTCATTGTCAATTGGCATGCATGCCGGTTGACACCGACTCCCCGGGCCTTCGATACTCGGGGCCCGCATTCTGTATTCCACTCCGTGTTAGATATCGGTCTTACGGCGCAATTCAGCGCCCTGGTTTTCCTCCTTCTGGTTTCCGGTCTGTTTTCCATGTCAGAAACCGTGATGATGGCGGCAAACCGATACCGGCTGCGCTCGCTGGCCTCACAGCAACACCGCGGCGCCATCCTTGCCGTGAATCTCCTGAACCAGACCGACCGCCTTCTCGGCGTGATCCTGCTGTTCAACAACCTGGTCAACACGGCAGCAGCAACGCTGGTCAGCGTCATCACCATGGAGCTCTTCGGTGACGATCGCTGGGCGCTAGGCGCAGCAACCCTGTTCATCACCTTCCTGATTCTGGTGTTCTCGGAAATCACGCCAAAAGTGATTGGCGCACACCATGCCGATCGCCTCGCGCTGATCGTGAGCTATCCGCTCAGCGGTCTGCTGCGGGTGTTCTACTCCGTAATCTGGTTCATCAACCTGTTCTCGAGTGGCCTGCTGCACCTGATGCGGCTGCAACCGAAACACGACAATGGCGCTGCCGCACTGTCGATCGAGGAACTGCGCTCGATGGTGCTTGAGTCGGGTCAGTACATCCCCAAGACTCACCGCAGCATCCTGGTCAATCTGTTCGACCTCGAGAGCATTACCGTCGAAGACGTGATGACGCCTCGGGGCGCGATTGACGGCATCGATCTGTCGATGCCGATCCACGAGTTGCGCGAACGCATCGCGACCAGCTATCACACCCGGCTCCCGGTCTATGACGGTGACAGCGAACAGGTGATCGGCGTCCTCCATCTGCGTCGACTGTTGGGAGAGGTCCTCGCGACCGAGCTCAATGTCGAGCTGATTCGTGAGCTGATGGCGAAGCCTTATTTCGTCCCGGCGGACACTCAACTCTACTCCCAGATCCAGTTTTTCCAGGAGAACCAACAGCGACTTGCCCTGGTGGTGGACGAATATGGCGAAATGCTCGGTCTCATCACCTTGGAAGACATCATCGAAGAGCTCATTGGCAAATTCACCACCAGCACCCCGGAATCCGGCCGCCGTCTGAAGTGGGGTGAGGATGGAAGCATCACCGTCGACGGGAGCACGAACCTCAGGGAAATCAACCGCGAACTCGGGCTCGAGCTACCGATTGACGGACCGAAAACCCTCAACGGCTTGCTCCTTGAGTACCTTCAGGACATTCCTGAAACCGGCCTGTCCGTGCGAATTGCGGGCACGCCAATCGAAGTCATTCAAACCCAGGACCGGCGGGTTCGCACCGCCCGCCTGTTCCGCTCGGGCTGACGCGGGCCGTGCGGAAACGCCCGGAGCCCACGGCTCAGCCCGGCGCGGGGCTTTACAAGCCGTGGCGGGGCGTGCAACATCGAATGTCACTTAATTACGATTGCCGGCGCTGCAAGCACCGGTGCTTCGAGAGCGGGAAATGGCAGCAAACCCACAGACCGCATTGAGCGGACTTGCCCGGGCACTTATTCAGAACGGTCGCCTTACTGAAGCCGACGCGTTGAGCTGTTCACCCACGGCAAACGGCTCGACCAACGCCTTCCTCCTTGAAGTGTGCCAACGCGGGCTGATGAATCCGCGGGAAATTGCCAGATTCGCTGCCGACACTTTTGGCTATCCACTGCTGGACATCAATGCAGTCGATCGCAGCGCACTCCCGCGCGATGCCATTGATCGCAAGCTGATGAATCGACATCAGGTGGTCGCCCTCGGCAAGCGCCAGAACCGGCTTACGCTGGCCGTCGCTGACCCCTCCAACATGCGGGTGCTGGACGAAATCCGTTTTCAGACCGGCCTGCAGCTTGATCTGATCATTGTTGAAGTCGACAAACTCGGCAAACTCGCCGAGACGCTCAGCGAGTCCGCACAGCAGACCTTGCAGGATCTGACCGGCGAAGATTTCGACATGGACCTCCTGCAACAGGATGGCCCGGCCGATCAGCCCGCGGACGACAGCTCCGAAGTCGACGATGCGCCTGTCGTCAAATTCATCCAGAAAATCCTGATCGACGCGATCAATGAGGGCGCATCCGACGTCCATTTCGAGCCCTACGAAAAATACTACCGTATCCGCGTCCGCACCGATGGCATCCTGCGTGAAATCGCGCAACCACCCCTGGTACTGAAGGAAAAGATCGCAGCGCGGATCAAGGTCATTTCGCGTCTCGACATTTCCGAGAAACGCGTACCGCAGGACGGTCGCATGAAACTCGTCCTCTCCAAGAACAAGGCCATCGATTTCCGGGTTTCCTCGCTGCCGACCCTGCATGGCGAGAAGATCGTGATGCGTATTCTCGATCCGAGCTCGGCAATGCTCGGCGTCGATGCGCTCGGTTACGAGCCCGAGCAGAAAAAAGCGCTCCTCGATGCCGTCGAACGCCCCTACGGCATGATTCTGGTCACTGGCCCGACGGGTTCGGGCAAGACGGTGTCGCTTTATACCTGCCTGAATCTGCTCAACAAGGCGGGCGTCAACATTTCCACCGCAGAGGACCCAGCGGAAATCAACCTGCCGGGGATCAACCAGGTCAACGTAAACGAAAAAGCGGGCCTGACATTCGCCGCTTCGCTGCGTGCTTTTCTGCGACAGGATCCGGACGTCATCATGGTCGGCGAAATTCGCGACCTTGAAACGGCGGAGATCTCGGTCAAGGCCGCGCAAACCGGCCACCTTGTACTTTCCACACTGCACACCAATGACGCCCCATCCACGCTGGAGCGCTTGAAGAACATGGGCGTGGCGCCATTCAACATCGCGTCGTCCGTGATCATGATCACCGCGCAGCGCCTTGCACGCAGGCTGTGCACCTGCAAAAAACCGATAGACATTCCCATCGAAGCCCTGCTTCAGGCCGGCTTCCATGAAGACGATCTAGACGGGAGTTGGCAGCCCTATGGCCCGGTCGGCTGCGATCGATGCAAGGGCAGCGGTTATAAGGGGCGTGTAGGCATCTATCAAGTCATGCCGGTCTCCGAGGAGATTGCGCATATCATCATGACCAACGGCAACTCAATGGATATTGCAGCCCAGGCAGAGCGTGAGGGCGTGAAGGATCTGCGCAAATCCGGTTTGCTCAAGGTTCGCCAGGGCGTGACCTCACTAGAGGAAGTGCTGGCAAGCACCAACGAATAAAACAAATACACAGGGAAATCCACTCATGGCGACTGCATCCCGAACTGCCAAACGCCGCGTGAGCGTCGGACCGAAGGAAGAGTTGTACAGCTGGGAAGGCAAGGACAAGACCGGGAAGATCATCCGCGGCGAGATGCGCGCTACTGGCGATGCCGTGGTTCACGCATCGTTGCGCCGCCAGGGGGTGCTGGTCACCAAAGTCAAGAAACAGAGAATGTCCCGTGGTCACAAGATCACGGACAAGGACGTTGCACTCTTCACGCGCCAGCTTGCCACGATGATGAAAGCGGGCGTGCCGCTGCTTCAGGCTTTCGATATTGGCATCAAGGGCTCGGGCAACCCGAGCCTCGCACGAATGCTCAATGAAGTTCGCACCGACGTAGAGACGGGCTCAAGCCTCTCGCAGGCGTTCAGCAAACACCCTGTGCACTTCGACAAACTCTTCTGCAATCTGGTGGCGGCCGGCGAACAGGCAGGCATTCTGGACAACCTGCTCGACCGCATTGCGACCTACAAGGAAAAGATTCTTGCCATCAAGAGCAAGATCAAATCGGCACTGTTTTATCCAATCGCCGTGGTAGTGGTTGCGGTGGTGGTCGTAACGGTGATCATGCTGTTCGTCGTTCCGGAATTCAAGAACGTATTCGCTAGCTTTGGCGCCGAGCTGCCTGGCCCGACCCTGATTGTGATCGGCATCTCGGATTTTTTCGTCGAGTACTGGTATCTGTTATTCGGCATCGTAATCGGCACAATCCTGGGGATTGCGTTCCTGTACAAGCGCTCGCCTGCAATGCAGATTGCGGTGGACCGCGCGGTGCTGAAGCTCCCTGTCGTGGGAGACATCGTATTGAAAGCCACCGTGGCAAGGTGGGCACGTACGCTTTCGACCATGTTCGCGGCAGGCGTCCCCCTGGTTGAAGCACTGGACTCCGTCGCAGGCGCTGCGGGGAACTACGTCTACCTGACGGCCACCAAGGAAATCCAGAACGAGGTCAGCAGCGGCACCAGTCTCACCGTGGCCATGCAGAACGCAAATGTCTTCCCGACGATGGTGGTGCAAATGGTGTCGATCGGCGAAGAATCCGGCCAGCTCGACAGCATGTTGTCGAAGGTTGCAGACTTTTTCGAACAGGAGGTGGACGACGCTGTTGCCGGCCTGTCCACCCTGCTGGAGCCGATCATCATGGTCTTCCTCGGCGTCGTGATCGGCGGCCTGGTCGTTGCCATGTACCTGCCGATCTTCAAACTCGGCTCTGTTGTCTGATCTTTCCGGGCCCGGTATCAACCGGGCCCGGACCTTCTGCAAATTCATTCCATGTCAGAGCTCCTGAGCGACCCGGTCGCCTTCGTTCCTCTCGTCACGCTGCTCGGCCTCTTTGTCGGCAGCTTCCTCAACGTCGTGATCCATCGCCTGCCCCGGATGATGGAGCGCGAGTGGCTGGTACAGGCGGCGGAGATGCGCGGCGAACCCGCCCCCGAATCCGAGCGCTTCAATCTCGCCGCCCCTCGATCACGCTGCCCACATTGCGGACACCTGATCTCCGCGCTGGAGAACATCCCGGTGGTGAGCTATCTGTTTCTGCGCGGCCGTTGCGGGCACTGCTCCGCACCGATCAGTCGCCGCTATCCCATGGTAGAGATGCTCACGGCGGTGCTTTCGGGCTACGCGGCCTGGCATTTCGGTTTCGGCCTGGCTGTCGCCGGGGCGCTGATCTTCCTCTGGGCCATGATTGCCCTTGCCTTCATCGATCTCGACACCCAACTGCTTCCGGACGACATCACGTTGCCGCTGCTCTGGCTTGGACTCGTTTTCAATCTCGCGGGCGTCTATACAGACCTGCCCAGCGCGGTGGTTGGCGCAATGGCGGGTTACCTGACGTTGTGGTCGATCTTCTGGCTGTTCAAACTTGCGACGGGCAAGGAGGGCATGGGCTACGGCGACTTCAAACTCCTTGGCGCCATTGGTGCATGGCTGGGCTGGCAGACGCTGCCCCTGACCATCCTTCTGTCCTCGGTCGTCGGGGCCGTGGTTGGCATCAGCCTGATCGCATTCGCCCGCCACGGCAGGAACGTCCCGATACCCTTCGGCCCCTATCTGGCAACGGCCGGCATCATCGCGCTGTTCTGGGGTGAGGCGATCACGCAGCGCTACTTGGGCGCGCTCTGAGCACCTCCCCCCAGTTTGCACACCCGCTGCAATCAGGTACTGCCAGCAGAGCTTGAATTCGGGCCCGGCAGCCCTCATGTTCGAAGCAGCCAACAAAGCTTGGCACTTTGCTTTTTCCTTATGCTGCATTGCGTTAGACTTGCGCACTTGCCTTTCCGGAGCTTGTCATGCCCATCTACGAATACCGTTGTGAAAACTGTGGATTCCAGAAGGAACATCTGCAGAAAATGAGCGACCCGGTGCTCGACACCTGCCCCAGCTGCGGCAAAAGCAGCTACGTCAAACTCTTGTCGGCTGCCGGATTCCAGTTGAAAGGCAGTGGCTGGTACGCAACCGATTTCAAAGGTGGCGGCAAGACCTCGTCCGCTGCGGGCGCGGGGTCTTCAGCGTCGTCGGATGCGGGCAGTGCGTCGGCATGTGCGGGCAGCTGTGCCTGCCACCCGTCCTGACCCCAGCGTCCTAGCGAAATATCGCGTGAAAAAATACTTCATCACCGGCCTGTTGATCTGGATTCCGCTGACCATCACCTTCATGGTGCTGGCATGGATCATCAACACCCTGGATCAAATCCTGCTGTGGTTGCCGAGTGGCTCCCAACCAAGGGATGTGATCGGGTTCAACATCCCGGGCATCGGCGTGCTGGCCAGCCTGCTCATTGTGTTTCTCACCGGCTTGGTCGCCGCGAATGTACTGGGTCAGAAAGTCGTGCAGCTATGGGAAGGCATCCTTGCACGCATCCCGGTGGTGAAGTCGATCTACTACAGCGTGAAGCAGGTTTCCGACACGCTGTTTTCCAGCAGCGGACAGGCCTTTCGCAAGGCGTTGCTGGTGCAGTACCCACGACAGGGTTCGTGGACGATTGCATTCCTCACGGGCAAGCCTGGCGGTGATGCTGCCAAACACCTGGAAGGCGACTTCGTCAGTATTTATGTCCCGACCACGCCCAACCCGACCTCTGGTTTTTTCCTGATGATGCCCAAAGAGGACGTCATCGAGCTCGATATGAGCGTGGACGAAGCGTTGAAATACATCATTTCAATGGGGGTGGTCTCGCCCCCGGCGCGCAAGCCGCCGCAACGGACCACACTGCTCAACGAATGACCATTACCTGAATCCCGCAGCCTTTTTCGGGCTGTGTCTGAATTGCCGGAAATCAAATCATGCGTACTCAATACTGCGGCCAGGTCACTGCCGCCAACCTCGACCAGACTGTCACCCTGTGTGGCTGGGTGCACCGCCGCCGCGACCACGGAGGCGTGATCTTCATCGACCTGCGTGACCGTGAAGGTCTGGTTCAGGTCGTCTGCGACCCCGACCGTGCCGAGATGTTCAGCGTCGCGGAATCGGTCCGCAATGAGTTCGTACTCAAGATGAGCGGCAAGGTTCGCCGCCGCCCCGCAGGCACCGAGAACGCCAACCTGACCTCCGGCGAGATTGAGGTGCTGTGCCACGAGATCGAGGTACTGAATACCTCCGTGACGCCGCCATTCCAGCTCGACGACGAGAACCTGTCCGAAACGGTGCGCCTGACCAGCCGCGTCATCGACCTGCGCCGCCCGCAAATGCAGAAGAACATGATGCTGCGCTACAAGGCCGCCATGTCCTTCCGCCGCTTCCTCGACGGCGCCGGCTTCATCGACATCGAAACCCCGATGTTGACCAAGAGCACGCCCGAAGGTGCCCGCGACTATCTGGTTCCCTCCCGCGTCCATCCGGGCCAGTTCTTCGCGCTGCCGCAATCACCGCAGCTGTTCAAGCAGTTGCTGATGGTCGCCGGCTTTGATCGCTACTACCAGCTCACGAAGTGCTTCCGCGACGAGGATCTTCGCGCCGACCGCCAGCCCGAGTTCACCCAGGTTGATATCGAGACCTCGTTCATGAACGAGGAAGAGATCACCGCGCTGATGGAAGAGATGATCCGCTTCGTGTTCAAGGAAACGCTCGCGGTCGAGCTGCCCTCGCCCTTCCCACGCATGAGCTACGCAGAGGCCATGCGCCGCTTCGGTTCGGACAAACCCGACCTGCGCGTCACCCTCGAGCTCACCGACGTCACTGATGCGGTGCAGGATGTCGCGTTCAAGGTCTTCTCCGGCCCGGCCACGTCCGGCGGACGTGTTGCAGCGATGCGCGTCCCGGGTGGCGCCAGCCTGAGTCGCGGCGAAATCGATGAATACACCAAGTTCGTCAGCATTTACGGCGCCCGCGGCCTGGCCTACATCAAGGTCAATGATGCGGCCCAACCCAACGAAACCGGTCTGCAGTCCCCTATCGTCAAGAACCTGCACGAGACGGCGCTGCGTACCATTCTCGAGCGCACCGGTGCCCAGTCCGGCGACCTGATCTTCTTCGGTGCAGACAAGACCAAGGTCGTCAACGACGCCCTCGGCGCACTGCGCACCAAAGTCGGTCACGAGAAGGGCTTCGTCACTGGCGAAGCCTGGTGCCCGCTGTGGGTGGTCGACTTCCCGATGTTCGAATACGACGAAGAGAGCAAGCGCTGGACCGCCTGCCACCACCCCTTCACCAGCCCGAAAGACGAGCATCTCGACCTGCTCACCACCAACCCGGGCGAATGCCTCGCCAAGGCCTACGACCTGGCGCTCAACGGCTGGGAGATCGGTGGCGGCTCGGTCCGTATCCACCGTGCCGACGTACAGGCCAAGGTGTTCGATGCGCTCAACATCGGCCCTGAAGAGCAGCAGACGAAATTCGGCTTCCTGCTCGACGCCCTCAAGTACGGCGCACCGCCGCACGGTGGACTGGCCTTTGGTCTGGACCGTGTCGTGACCATGATGGCCGGCGCCGAGTCGATCCGCGACGTGATCGCTTTCCCCAAGACGCAGCGCGCGCAGTGCCTGCTGACCGATGCACCGGGCGAAGTGGACGAAAAGCAGCTGCGCGAACTTCACATCCGCCTGCGGCAGAAGGTCGAAACGCAGGTCGAGGTCGACAAGACCTGATTCAGACCACTGCAATGAAAAAATGCCGCGATCAGATCGCGGCATTTTTTTGCTCCGAACACTTCAAGCGCGTCGTTCACCGCATGAAACGCTCCTCGGCGATGGCATCGGCCACTTCGCCGGTCGGACGTGCTTCCTTCAACGCGCGCTCGAAGACCTCCATCAGGTTGTCGTAAATGCCGTCGACGTGGCCCACCAGTGCAGCGCGGTCAAAGCCAATGCGCTCGTGGTAGACATCGATGATGCCGCCCGCGTTGATCACATAGTCAGGCGCATACAGGATGCCGCGCTTCATGAGTTCGAGCCCGTGGCGAGCCTCGGCCAGCTGGTTGTTCGAAGCGCCAGCGACGATTGAGGCCTTCAACTGCGGAATGGTCTGGTCGTTCAGGATGGCGCCAAGCGCACAGGGCGCAAACACGTCGACGTCGAGACCGAAGATTTCGTCCGGTGCTACCACGGTCGCACCAAGCACCTTTGCGGCCTCAGCCAGCGACTCACGATGGATGTCGGTGATCCACAGCCTGGCGCCCGCTTCCTTCAGCTGCTGCGCAAGGTCCAGCCCGACATGCCCCACGCCCTGTACCGCCACGCGCAGACCGTCGAGCGAATCGCGACCGAGCTTCGCCTTCACCGCCGCCTTGATGCCCACAAAAGTGCCGTAGGCCGTCGCTGGTGACGGGTCACCGCTGCGGGTACCGCCATCGGTCGGTTTATCGACGATGCCTGACACATGTGCGGTGAACTGCGCCATGTACTTCATGTCTTCCACGCTGGTGCCGGAGTCTTCGGCGGCAATGTAACGGCCGTTCAGATTTTCCAGCGCGCGGGCAAACGCCGCGAGCAGGGCCGGCGTCTTCTCGGTGCGCGGGTTGCCGATGATCACCGACTTGCCGCCGCCGAGCTTCAGGTTGGCCATGGCGGACTTGTAGGTCATGCCGCGCGACAGCCGCAGCACGTCGCGCACGGCCTCCTCTTCGCTGGCATACGGCCACATCCGGCAGCCGCCGAGCGCAGGCCCGAGGTTCGAGTTGTGCACGGCGATGATCGCCTTCAGCCCGCTCTTGTCGTCGCTGCAGAACACGACCTGTTCGTGATCGGCGAAATCGCTCAATGAAAATACAGCCATGGGGGTCTCCTTCCTTGTGTGGATGTTTGCAGCACGACACGCGCCCTCACTTGTGGTGTGGGCTGAGTTGTTCTGCAGGGGGTAAATGAATTTGGCGCGGCCCGGAACGCTCATGCGCTACGGGCCGCGTCACGGCGCAAGCGGGCTTAGCCGGCAATCACCGCAATCGTCCTGCGAGCCTTGCCGCCTGCAGTCTCCGCGAGTGGCTGACGCGCCTGGAATGCCGCAAGCAGTGCGGCCTCGCGCTTCTTCGCCTGCGCCAGGTAGCGTTCGCGCACATGACCGAAGCCGCGGATCTGCTCCGGCAGGGCAGCGAGCTCGACGGCAGTCTCGTGGTTGGCGAGTTCCAGCCCGCGCAGCATCTCGTCGATCAACTGTTCATAGTCTGCAATCAGTTGCCGGTCGAGCTTGCGATCATGGCTGCGCGCAAAGGGATCGAGCGCGCCACCGCGCAGATGACGGAACTTCGTCAGCATCCGCATCGCCTTGAGCATCCACGGCCCGTAGGATTTTTTCTGCAACTCGCCGCTCTGCGGGTCCTTGTCTGCCAGCATCGGCGGGGCGAGATGGAAGACCAGCGAATAGTCTCCTTCGAACTGTTCATCGACACGCTTGAGGAAGTCACTGTCGGTGTACAGGCGCGCGACTTCGTATTCGTCCTTGTACGCAAGCAGCTTGTAATAGCCGCGTGCCACGGCCTCGGTCAGCAGCGTAATGCCCGGCATCACCTGCGCCTCGGCGGCGCGCACGCGATCGACGAGCTTGGTATAACGGGCTGCATACGCGGCATTCTGGTAGTCGGTCAGCTGCGCCTTGCGGCGGGCAATCACCTCGTCGACCGTGGTCGACAGCGTGTGATGCGCCGGCTTGCCGTGCTGCGGCCTGGCCGCCTCACTCACGGCGCTCAGATCCACTGCGGCCCGCCGCCCCCACTGAAACGCCGCCTTGTTTGCTGCCACCGCAGCCCCGTTGATCTCGATCGCACGCAGAATGGCGTAGTCGCTCAGCGGCACCAGGCCCTTCTGCCAGTCATAGCCGAGCATGAAGAGGTTGGTAGCGATCGCATCACCGAGAAGGCTGGTCGCCAGACGGGAAGCATCGATAAACTCTGCCGCTTCGGCACCCACGGCCTCGACGATCTGTTGCTCCATCGACCCGGCCGGAAACTGCGGGTCCGGCACCTTCATGGCGTCACCGCTGCGGGCCTGGGCAGCGAAGCCACGCACGAACTCGCTGGTCATGGATTGATCGCGGTTGATCACGACCCGGGTGTGGCCATTTCGCATCTTGGCCAGCGACTCGTCGCTCGCCGCCACCACGAGGTCGCAACCAATCACGGCGTTGGCTTCGCCGGCGGCCACACGCGCAGCAAACAGCATGTCCTGACGGTCGGCGATGCGCACATGCGACCACACCGCGCCGCCCTTCTGCGCCAGGCCGGCCATGTCGAGCACCGAGATGCCCTTGCCTTCGAGGTGAGCGGCCATGCCGAGCAAGGCCGCGATCGTCACCACGCCGGTGCCGCCGACACCGGTCACCAGAATACCCCACGGCGCAGCGGTGGAAGGCAGCTGCGGGCGCGGCAAGTCATCCGTCCCTTGCGATGCACTGGCCTTGCCCTTGCGCAGCTTGCCACCCTCGATGGTGACGAAGCTCGGACAGAAGCCCTTGATGCAGGAGAAATCCTTGTTGCACGACGACTGGTCGATCGTGCGTTTGCGGCCGAACTCCGTCTCCACGGAGCCCACCGACATGCAGTTCGACTTGTCGCTGCAGTCACCGCAACCTTCGCACACCAGGTCGTTGATCACCACCCGCTTCGCCGGATCGGGGAAGGTGCCGCGCTTCCTGCGCCGACGCTTTTCGGCAGCGCAGGTCTGATCGTAGATCAGTGCGCTCACGCCCGGCACCGTGCGCAGTTCCCGCTGTATCGCATCGAGCTCGTCGCGGTGACGGATGGGGATGCCGTGCGGCAGGTCCGACGGGCCGTAGGCGCGTCCGGTGCCATCATTGACCACGACGATGTTGTTCACCCCTTCGGCAGCGAGCTGGCGCGCAATGATCGGCACCGACAGAGTGCCGTCGTGGGGCTGGCCGCCCGTCATCGCCACTGCATCGTTGTAGAGAATCTTGTAGGTGATGTTCACCCTTGCAGCCACGGCCGCGCGGATCGCCAGAATCCCCGAATGCATGTAGGTGCCGTCGCCGAGGTTGGCGAACACATGCGGCGTGCTGGTGAAGGGTGACTGCCCCACCCAGGGCACGCCCTCGCCCCCCATCTGGCAGAAGGTCTGGGTGGATTCCGGCGACAGCCAGGTCGCCATGTAGTGGCAACCGATACCGGCCAGGGCGCGCGAGCCCTGCGGCACCTTGGTCGAGGTGTTGTGCGGACAGCCCGAGCAGTAGTGCGGCACACGCGCAATCGACAGGCGCGGCCGCGCCAGCGCCGCCTCCTTGGCGTCAAAGAAAGCCAGACGCGCCTTTATCCGGTCCGAGGTATGGAACCGTGCGATGCGCGCCGCGATCACCCGCGCCACCATCGCCGGGGTCAGCTCACCGGCGGCCGGCAGCAACCATTCGCTGTGCGGCAGAGCCCATTCGCCTTTCTCGTCGAACTTGCCGATGACCCGCGGCCGGACCTGCTCGCTCCAGTTGTAGAGCTCCTCCTTGAGCTGATACTCGAGGAACTGGCGCTTTTCTTCGATCACCAGGATCTCTTCCAGCCCTTCGGCAAACTTGCGTACCCCTTCGGCCTCGAGCGGCCACACCATGCCAACCTTGTACACCCGCAGACCGATGTCGGCCGCAATCCTGTCGTCGATGCCAAGATCATCCAGTGCCTGACGCACATCGAGGTAGCTCTTGCCGCTGGTGATGATGCCGAGCCGGGCATTGGGGCTGTCGATCACGGTGCGGTTGAGTCCGTTTGCGCGACAGTAGGCCAGAGCAGCATACAGCTTGTGGTGGAGCAGGCGTTCCTCCTGCACCAGCGGCGGATCGGGCCAGCGCAGGTTGAGGCCGTCCTCCGGCAGCGGGAAATCGGTCGGAATCACCGTCTTGACCGTGAACGGGTCGACATCGACCGAAGCAGACGTCTCCACCGTGTCGGTCAGGGCCTTGAACGCGACCCAGCACCCCGAGTAGCGCGACATTGCGAAACCATGCAGGCCATACTCGAGGTACTCCTGGATGCCTGCAGGCGCCAGCACCGGCATCATCAGCGCCTTGAACACATGTTCGGTCTGATGCGGCAGCGTGGACGACTTGGCAGCGTGGTCGTCCCCTGCAATCACCAGCACACCACCGTGCTTTGAACTGCCGGCCGCATTGGCGTGCCGGAACACGTCGCCGGTGCGGTCAACGCCAGGCCCTTTGCCGTACCAGATCGAGAACACGCCATCGTAGAGCGCGTTGGGGTCGAGGTTTACCTGCTGTGTACCCCACACCGCGGTCGCCGCCAGATCTTCGTTGAGCCCGGCCTGAAAGCGGACATGCATCGGCTCGAGATACTTCTTCGCCTTCCAGAACTCCTGATCCACGTTGCCCAGCGGTGAGCCGCGATAGCCGGTGACGAAGCCGGCGGTATTCAGGCCAGCCGCCTCGTCGCGCATGCGCTGCATCATCGGCAACCTGACCAGAGCCTGGATACCGGTCATCCAGGCACGGCCTTCCTTCAGGGTGTATTTGTCGTCGAGCGAAACCGGGGGCAATGTATTGAGCATCATGTCTGTGGAGTCGTTGCGTCCGGCTGTCGGCGCTTGTGGCGCGACGCCCCGCCTGCGACCCCTGTCTCCTTGTTGATGGCGTTCTCGTGGGTGCGCCTCATGAACTGACGCAGACACATGCTAAGGACAGTCGCGAGAAATATTTCTCCTGATTCCCGGCATTCCGACGACTTATCAGAAAAATCTTTTCTCACATCAGAAATTACTATCCAGCCACTTCGCTTCAGGCTCACGATCATGAAGCGGAAAACGACAGGGCAAACGGCAGACACGCGAGATCAGACACGTGCCTGTCACAGCCCTGCGCATTGCGCCACGAGTGCAGTGTTATTAAAAAAACAGAAGGAGACTTTCGTGATTCAAACCATCCCGGGCACCGCTTGCCCGCGCTTGCTGTTATCGTCTCGCCCCTTGTACACCTGCCAACAGGAGCGATGACATGGCAAAGTCCCACACCCATGCACAGTGGTCCTCCCGGATGGGCTTCGTGCTTGCAGCCACCGGCTCCGCTGTCGGCCTCGGCAACATCTGGAAGTTTCCCTACATGATCGGCCAGAGCGGCGGCGCTGCCTTCGTGCTGGTCTATCTGGCCTGTATCGCGATGATCGGTCTGCCCATTCTGGTGTCCGAATGGATGATCGGACGCCGCGGCCAGAAAAACCCGATCAACACCATGTCCGAAGTCGCAGCAGCCAACGGACGCAGCCGCAACTGGGCCGTCGTCGGTGCAACCGGCGTACTGGGCGCCTTCCTGATCCTGTCGTTCTACAGCGTGATCGGCGGCTGGGCCCTGTCCTACATGGGCGACATGGCCAGCGGCAGCTTCAGCGGCATGGACAAGGATGCGGTTGGCGG
>Ga0172382_10001555_pt1 | contig 40785 bp, 41 predicted proteins | sample Leawel138RmetaG_FD_122245 | JGI IMG/M metagenome (GOLD analysis project Ga0172382, IMG submission 122245) | Leachate microbial communities from a municipal landfill in Southern Ontario, Canada - Leachate well 138R metaG | ecosystem: Engineered > Solid waste > Landfill > Unclassified | place... | reverse complement strand
TCTGGCCGTCGGTGATCGAGATCACGTTGGTCGGGATGTAGGCCGACACGTCGTTGGCCTGGGTCTCGATGAGCGGCAGGGCGGTCAGCGAACCGGCGCCGTTGGCTTCGTTCAGCTTGGCCGCGCGCTCCAGCAGGCGGGAGTGCAGGTAGAAGACGTCGCCCGGATAGGCTTCGCGGCCCGGCGGGCGGCGCAGCAGCAGCGACATCTGGCGGTAGGCGACGGCCTGCTTGGACAGGTCGTCGTAGATGATCACGGCGTGCATGCCGTTGTCGCGGAACCACTCGCCCATGGCGCAGCCGGCGAAGGGCGCCAGGAACTGCAGCGGGGCCGGTTCGGAGGCGGTGGCCGACACCACGATGGTGTAGTCGAGCGCGCCACGCTCCTCGAGCGTCTTGACGATCTGGGCGACGGTCGAACGCTTCTGACCGATGGCCACGTAGATGCAGTAGAGCTTGGTGCTCTCGTCGCCGGCGGCGTTGACCGCCTTCTGGTTCAGGATGGTGTCGATCGCCACGGCGGTCTTGCCGGTCTGGCGGTCGCCGATGATCAGCTCGCGCTGGCCGCGGCCGATCGGGATCAGGGTGTCGATGGCCTTCAGGCCGGTCTGCACCGGCTCGTGCACCGACTTCCGCGGAATAATGCCGGGGGCCTTCACGTCCACGCGGCGGCGCTCGGTGACGTTCTGGATCGGACCCTTGCCGTCGATCGGCTCGCCCAGCGGATTGACCACCCGGCCCAGCAGACCCTTGCCGACCGGCACGTCCACGATCTCGCCCAGGCGACGGGCTTCGTCGCCCTCGCCGATGGCGCGGTCGTCGCCGAAGATCACGACGCCGACGTTGTCGCGCTCGAGGTTCAGGGCCATGCCCTTCACCCCGGCCTTGGGGAATTCCACCATCTCGCCGGCCTGGACGTTGTCGAGGCCGAAGATGCGGGCGATGCCGTCGCCGACCGACAGCACCTGGCCGACGTCGGAAACGTCAGCCTCTTCGCCGAAATTGGCGATCTGCGACTTGAGGATGGCCGAGATTTCGGCGGCGCGGATGTCCATGGGTGCTTACGCTCTCTTGAGGGCGAATTTCATTTGGTCGAGCTTCGACTTCAGCGAAGCGTCGAACAGGCGAGAACCGACCTTGACGCGGATCCCGCCGAGGATGGCGGGGTCCACGCGGGTGGAGATTTCCGGATCACGGCCGAGCGCCTGGCGGAGCGCGGCGGCCACGCCCTTGGCCTGGGCGTCGGTGAGCGGAACGGCGGTGACGACCTCGGCGGCGACCGCGCCGCGGGCCTTGGCGGAGAGGGCCTCGAAGCTGGCGATCACGGCCGACAGCGCCGAGGCGCGGCCGTTGGAGGCCAGCAGGCCGAGAAACTTGCGGGTGGTGGCGCCGAGCTTGGCGGCGTCGGCAAGGGCCAGCAGCGCCTTGGTCTTGTCGTCCGACCCGAACGCCGGCGAGGCCAGCAGCACGCGCAGATCGCGGCTGTCGGCGATCATCGCCTTCAGGCTCTTGAGGTCGGCTTCGACGGCGGCGAGCTGGTTCTGCTCGGTCGCCAGATCAAAAAGTGCCTGGGCGTAGCGCTCGCCCACATTCGAAGCCTTGGAATCGTCAGCCACTTAAGTGTCCGCCCGGTGCGTCGTGAGGGCCGCAGCGGAGAAGCCCGCCACAACCTAAAGGCTTGATCTGGCTTATGAAAAGCACAGAACCGGGATCCGCTGCCCGCGGCCCCGGCTTAAGCCGCGGGCCTGATAACACGCGACTTTCCGCGCCGCAACCAAGGGGAGCCGCCCAGCGCGTCGTCATTGTCGCGGGGGGTGCGGCCGACCCACATACGACGAGGGCGCCGGCCCGTCGGCCGACGCCCCGCGATCGTGCGGCTCTGCGCCTGCCCCTTAGGTGGGATCAGGCGTTGCAGGCGGCCAGCTTGTCCGCGTCCAGCTGCTTGAGGTCGTCGCCGAAGGACTCCACCGGGCCCACGGCCTTGACCAGTTCCTTGCAGGCCGCGACCGCGATGGTGCGGTCGTTCGGCGCGGCCGAGACGCAGGCCCCGCCGACGCATTGGAACACCGCCCCGCCCGCGACGACCTTGGTGCGTTCGGCGACGTTGTTGCGCAGCTTGGCGACCACCGGCTCCTTGGCGGCGGCTGCCGGAGCCAGAACGGACAGGGAGGCGACCGCGGCGGCGGCGGCGGCGGCGGCGATGACGCGAGACAGCTTCATTATGACTTAGCCCCTCCAGGGCCGAGCAGATTTACGGACGTGAGGGGCGCCGCCGGCCTGCGTCGGAGGCGCACCCCGCCGGGACGCCGGCGGAGGCCGGGCCGTAACTTACCAGCGTTAATGTAGGGTGTTCGGAGGGCGCACCCGGCCGGGACGGCGCGCCGCGGTAAAAAAACGGGCGCCGGCGGGGGACCGGCGCCTGAGTGGGCTCGACAAATAGGCGCTGGGAGTGCTGCGCCTAATCCGAGAAAGGGATCAGCGGTTGGCGACCATGGCCCCGGAGGCGGCGACCGCGTTGCAGGCGCTCAGCTTGTCGTCGGCGAGCTGCTTGCGGCTGTCGCCGAAGGTGTCGACCGGGCCGACCGACTTCGCCAGCTCCTTGCAGGCCGCGGTGGCGATGGTGCGCGAGGACGGCGAGGCCGCGACGCACTCGGCGCCGTCGCAGACGAACACCGCGCCGCCGGCGATCACCTTGGTCTTGGCCGGAACCGCGTCGCGCAGCTTGGCGACCACCGGTTCGGCGGCGTCGGCGGTGACGGCCGCGAAGGACACGGAAGCGAACGCCGTCGCAGCGGCGAGCACGAGATGGAGTTTCATTTGGGCGCCCTCCAGGGCTTCGGGGAGGAATAGAATTCGACACGCCGCCCGCTTCGGGGTCCGGCCGCGGTATCCCCACCACCGCCGGGAAGCGAACTGAGCAACGCTAAGATAACGATGTTAAGATCCGGCGGGCAACGCCCATTTCTGCAGCCTGGCTATGCAGGATTGCAGAGGGCCCGTTTTGCGGGAGCGCGCCTTTACCCGCCCTGCACCGGACCGGCGCCGGCCCTGGTCCGCTTGAGCGCGCCGCAACCCGTTCATGTCTGGTAAACCATCTCGCGCGTTTCGTGCGCCTGGGATATGGCTCCCGCCGGGGCGGGCATGCGGTTCTCAAGGACGAGCTGAGACTTCAATATGGCCAATGCGCAGCCGCCGTCGGGCGGTCGCCGCGGGGCGCCGCCTCGCCCTCGCCGCAGCCCCCTGCAGGCGCTGTTCTACTGGGGGACCGTGCTGGCCGTCTGGGGGCTGATCTTCCTGGTCGCCTTCTTCGCCGTCTTCGCCGTCGATCTGCCCGACACGTCCAAGCTCTACGAGGTCAAGCGCCAGCCGTCGGTCGAATACCTCGACCGCTCGGGCGCGCTGATCGCGGTGCGTGGCAGCCAGTACGCGCCGCCGGTGAACCTCGACAAGCTGCCGGACTACGTCCCCAAGGCCTTCATCGCCATCGAGGACCGCTGGTTCTACTGGCACTTCGGGTTCAACCCGTGGGGCATCATAAGGGCCCAGATCTACAACATGACGCACGAGGGCGGGCCGCTGCGCGGCGGCTCGACCATAACCCAGCAACTGGCCCGCAACCTGTTCCTGACGCCGAACCAGACCTACCGGCGCAAGATCCAGGAGCTCATCCTGGCGGTGTGGCTGGAGGCCAAGTTCTCCAAGAAGGAGATCCTCGAGCTCTACCTGAACCGCGTCTACTTCGGCGGCGGCGCTTACGGCATCGAGGCGGCCTCGCAGCGCTACTTCGGCAAGAGCGCCGACCACCTGACCATCGGCGAGAGCGCCCTGCTGGCCGGGATGATGAAGGGCCCCTCGCGATACAGCCCGGTCTCGGCGACCGACCGGGCGGCCCGGCGGGCGACCATCGTGCTCGACGAGATGGTGCGCTACGGCGCGATCACCCCGGCCCAGCGGGACGAGGCTTTCAAGAACCCGGTGCGGGTCAACCCGACGCTGGCCAACCAGCGCGCCCAGTACTTCGTCGACTGGGTGGACGACCAGGTCCGCAGCCTGGTGGGCGAGCCGACCGAGGATCTGGTGGTGCAGACGACCCTCGACCTGCCGCTGCAGGGCGCCGCCGAGGAGGCCCTCCGCAAGGGCGTAGCCGGCGCCCAGGGCCAGGGCGTGCAGCAGGGCGCGCTGGTCGCCGTCGACGGCGAGGGCCGGGTGCGGGCCTATGTCGGCGGGGCCGACTACAACAAGAGCCAGTACGACCGGGTGGCGATGGCTCGCCGCCAGGCCGGCTCGGCCTTCAAGCCGTTCGTCTACCTGACCGCCGTCGAGCAGGGCCGCACGCCCTGGACCCAGGTGGTCGACGAGCCGATCCGCATTGGGCGCTGGGAGCCGCGCAACTACACCGGCGATTTCCGCGGGCCGATGAGCCTGCAGACCGCGCTCGGCCAGTCGATAAACACCGTCGCCGCCCGGCTGGCCAGCGAGGTCGGCACCGGCGCCGTCGCAGCCACCGCCAAGCGGCTGGGCGTCTCGTCACGCATTCAGCTCGATCCGTCGATGGCGCTGGGCGCGGTGGAGGTCAGCCCCCTGGAGATGACCCAGGCCTACGTGCCCTTCTCCAACGGCGGCTTCTCGGCCCGGGCCTACGGCATCGAGCAGATCCGCACCAAGGACGGCCGCGTCCTCTACGACCGCAACGTCGACCGGCCCGCCCGCCAGGCGGTGATCGGCACCCCGGCGCTGCAGTACATGAACCAGATGATGCGCACCGTGGTCAGCTCCGGCACCGGAACGACCGCCGCCATCCCGGGTCACGACCTGGCCGGCAAGACCGGCACCACCAGCGACTACCGCGACGCCTGGTTCGTCGGCTACACGGGCGGCTTCGTCACCACCGTCTGGGTCGGCAAGGACGACAACACGCCGATGCGCAGGGTGACCGGCGGCGGCGTCCCGGCCCGCATCTGGCGCGACTTCATGACCCGGGCCCTGCCGCGGCTCAACGCGCCGGCCATCCCCGGCGGCGTCATCGAGCCCGAACCGGCCGACCCCATCGGCGACCTCCTGGACCCGTCGCTCGCCGCCCCGCCCGCCGCCGCCGAGCCCCCGCCGACGGCTGCCGAGCCTGCGCCGCCGGAGCTGGAGTTCGCGCCTTACTGACCCGCCCTCCTCTCCCCGAGGCGCAGCCAGAGGGGGGGAGGAAAAAATGCCCGTGAAGCCTACTCCGTCCCGATCGCGTGCAGGCGGACGCCGTGGGCGCGGAGCCAGGCGCGGTGCGGGCGCTCGTCGCCGATCAGGCGGCGCACGTGGGCCCAGAACCTCGGCGAGTGGTTGAGCTCCAGCAGGTGGGCGCACTCGTGGGCGGCGACGTAATCGGCCACCGCCCAGGGGGCCAGCGCCAGGCGCCAGGAGTAGCGGATCGCCGCCGGCTTGCGCCCGTAGGCCGGCCGGCAGCTGCCCCAGCGCGACTTGGCGTCGGCCACCGCAACCTGCGGCAGGGGCACGTCCAGCACGTCGCAATGGTGGCGGGTGCGCTCGGACAGCACCTCCAGCGCCCGTGCCTTCAGCGCGCGGATGGTGGCCAGCGCGAAGGCCCGTCCCTCGCCCGGCGCGACGATGCGGGCGACGCCGTCGGCTCCGGGCGGACACCAGCGCGGGCGGCCGGTCCCGGCCTCCAGCCGACAGGGCTGGCCGAACACGGCCAGAGTCATCCCGGGCGCCAGCGGCTGCGGCTCGGGCAGCTCGGCCAGCCGCTCCTGGATCCAGCCCAGCCGGTCCTTGGCGAAGGCGGCGGCTTCGGCCAGTCGCCGCGGCGAGGGGGCGGTGGCGATGATTTCGCGGCGGGTCCGGTCCAGCCTCAGGTTCACCCGCCGTGCGCGGCGGTTGACCTTCAGGCGGATCACGAGGCCGGCCATCTCCAGCCGGTCCCCGTCGGCGAGGGCGCGGCCGAAGACGGACATGAGTTCTGATCTAGGCTGCTTCTCGCCGGACGCCTACACGCGCCTCGTGGGCTGCGATGAAGTTCCGCACCCTCGGATAGATCTCCTCGCGGAACCGGCGGCCGTTGAACACCCCGTAGTGGCCGACCACCGGCTGCACGTAGTCGGTCTGAAGGTCGGCCGGCAGGGCCGAGCACAGCTTGTGCGCCGCCTGGGTCTGGCCGATGCCGGAGATGTCGTCGTTCTCGCCCTCGACGGTCATCAGCCCGACGTCGACGATCGCCTCCGGCCGCACCGGCCGGCCGCGGTGGACGAGCTCGCCCTTGGGCAGCAGGTAGTTCTGGAACACCACGTCGATGGTCTGGAGATAGAACTCCTCGGTCAGGTCCAGCACCGACAGGTACTCGTCGTAAAACTCGAGGTGCTTCTCGGCGGAGTCGCCGTCGCCCTTCATCAGGTCCTGCAGGTAGCGCAGGTGGGCGTTCTGGTGCCGCTCGAGGTTCATGGACATGAAGCTGTAGAGCTGCACGAAGCCCGGATAGACCCGCCGGCCCATGCCCGGATAGGGCGGCGGGACGGTGTAGATCATGTTCGACTCGAACCAGGTGAACGGCTTCTCCTCGGCGAGCTTGTTGGTCACCGTCGGCGAGAGCCTGGCGTCGATCGGCGAGCCCATCAGGGTCATCGACGCCGGCCGGGCGGGGTCGGCGTCCTCGCTCATCAGGCTGGTCGCGGCCAGCACCGCCGGCCCCGGCTGACAGACCCCGACCACGTGGGCGCGCGGACCGACCACCGCCAGCATCCGGCGCACGTGGTCGATGTAGTCGTGGAAGTCGAAGCGACCCTCCAGCACCGAGACGTCGCGGGTGTTCGACCAGTCGGTGATGAACACCTCGTGGTCCTGCAGGAAGGCCTGCACCGTGCCGCGCAGCAGGGTCGCGTAGTGGCCAGAGAGCGGGGCGACGATCAGCACTGCGGGCTCGGGCGTGGCGCGGCCGGCGGCGCGCAGCTGTTCGGGATCGCGCCGGAAGCGGGTGAGCCTCACCCAGGGGGTGGACCAGACGACCTCGGGGGTCACGGCCACCGGCCGGCCCTCGACCTCGACGCTGTCGATGCCCCAGGCGGGGCGGCCGTAGCGGCGCGTCAGGTTGGTCATCAGGTCGGCCGAGGCGTAGATCCTCCGGCCCACCTGGGTGTCGCGCCAGGGGTTGAGCGGCGAGCTCCACAGGTCGCGGGTCATGCGGGCCGTCAGCCGCAGCGGCGCGGAGTGATAGTAACCCGCCTCGTACATCGAGTAGAGCATCGCGCCCCCAGTCCTTGCCGCGGCGCAGCATACTCGCCGCCTGGTTACGGAAGCCTCTGCCGGCCGCCGGTTCCCGCAGTGCAGCACGAAATGCGCCGTGGGAGAAGCCAGCTCTACCGTGACGCGACGGCTCCCGCGACGCGGCGCGACGGCGCAGGGCGCTAGAGTCCTACGCCCCCTGCTTCTCCATCTCGCGGCGGATGACCTCGGCGGCCTGGTCGGGGCCGAGCTGGTGGGTGACGGCGTTGGCGAAGCGGCCCTTGGGGTCCATCAGATAGACGGCCGAGGAGTGGTCCACCTGATAGGTGTCGGGGCAGTCCTGCGGCGCCTTCAGGCGGTTGCGCTCGGCCGGATCCTCGGCCGGGCAGCTCAGAGCGTAGTAGCCCTTGTAGGCCTTCACCACCTGGGCGACCTGTTCGGGCGTGCCGGTCAGGCCGAGCACGCCGGGGAAATTGGACAGGTAGGTAGCCAGCTGCTGCGGGGTGTCGCGCGCCGGGTCGACCGAGATGAAGACGATCTGCAGCTTCTCGCCGCGCGGACCCAGCTTTTCGCGGGCGTCGATCAGGGTCTGCAGCGTGGTCGGGCAGACGTCGGGGCAGTAGGTGAAGCCGAAGAAGACCGCGCTCCACCTACCCTTCAGCAGGGACTCGTCGACCGGTTGGCCGGCCGCGTCGGTGAGCTGGAACGGCCCGCCCACCGCCGAGGCTTGCGGGCCGCGCGAGAAGACGCCGCCTTGCCAGGCGATCGCGAGGCCCGCGATCACCGCCGAGACGATGATCAGCACGAAGATCAGGGAACGTCTTGCCATGGCAGGTCCTTAATGGGCTCGTCAGCGGGATCGTTCTCGACGATCCTGGGAGCTCGATGGCGACACTCACCAACCAGCAGGGTGCGGGCGGGACGGCGGCCGTCGATAGGCGAGGACCGTCGGCGCTGCAAGCCGATCCGGCTCTTGGGCGCCGAGTCGACCGGCCCAGCCGGCTGAAGATCCGCACCCTCGTCAACCTGCGCTGGCTGATCATCGCCGGCGAAGTGGTGATCCTGGCCTTCGTCGGCCTGCTCATGGGCTTTTCGGCGCCCTACGAGCTGTGTTTCGCGCTGATCGGGCTGTCGGCCTGGCTGAACCTGCTGATCGGCGTCGCCTCGCCCGGCCAGCGGGTGGCCGGGGACTGGGAGGCGGCCGGCCAGCTCGCGCTCGACATCGCCCAGATCACCGGCCTCGTCTACCTGACCGGAGGTGCGGGCAACCCCTTCATGCTGATCCTCATCGCCCCGGTGACGGTGGCGGCCGCCACCCTGCCGCTGCGGCCGGTGCTGGCGGTCGGCGGGCTGGCCATCGCGGCCTCGCTGGCCCTGGCGCTGTTCGCCTGGCCCGGCGCGGACGGCCTCGCGCCCCTCCCCTACCGCCTGGGCGCGGCGGCGGCGAACCTGGCCGGCATCGTGCTGATCGCCGGCTACGTGCGCCAGGCGGCCGAGGGATCGGCCCGCATGGCCCTGGCGCTGGACGTCACAGAGGCGGTGCTGGCGAGGGAAAAGCAGCTTTCGGCGCTGGGGGGCCTTGCCGCCGCCGCGGCCCACGAGCTCGGCACCCCGCTCGCCACCATCAGCATCGTCGCCAAGGAGATGGCCCGCGAGGCGCCCACCCCGCAGGTGAAGGAGGACGCCGAACTGCTGATCGCCCAGGCCGAGCGCTGCCGCGAGATCCTGCGCCGGCTGAACGAGACCCCCGAGACCGGCGACGAGGTGCACGAGCGGATGAGCCTGCTGCAGCTCGTGCAGGAGGTGATCGAGCCGCACGCCGACCGCAAGGAGGTGCGGGTGGAGGCCATCGTCACCGGCGCTCCGGGCGCGGCCGCCCCCTACATCATGCGAATGCCCGAGATCACCCACGCCATGACCGGCTTCGTCGAGAACGCCGTCGACTTCGCCAAGAGCGAGGTGCTGGTCAGCGCCCGCTTCGACGCCGAGACGGTGACCGTCGAGGTGCGGGACGACGGGCCCGGTTTCGCTCCGGACGTGCTCGCCAAGCTCGGCGAGCCCTACGTCACCACCCGTCCGGGGGCCGAGGGCTCGCGCACCGGACACATCGGAATGGGGCTCGGCTTCTTCATCGCGAAAACGCTGTTGGAACGCACTGGGGCGGTTGTGACGTTTCAGAACAGCCGCCCGCACGGCGCCGTCGTTGCGGCGCGCTGGCGGCGCGACCGTATCGAGACGCCGGGCCTTTGAGGCTTGCGCAGCTCGCAGAACGATAGACAGAATGACGCAGTTTCGCGTTAGGGAGCCCGCCAGGGTATCGACCGATGGTTGACCTCTCCGCCGAGATCGAAGCCCTCCCGGACAAGAGTCTGCTGGTGATGGACGACGACGCGCCGCTCCGCACCCGGCTGGGACGGGCCCTGGAGCAGCGCGGCTTCCAGCCGACGCTGGTCGGCTCGGTCCAGGAGGCTCTGGCGGCCGTCAAGGCGAACCCGCCGGCCTATGCGGTCCTCGACATGCGGCTCGAGGACGGCACCGGACTGAAGGTGGTGGAGGCCGTGCGCGAGGCCCGCCCCGACGCCAAGGTGATCATGCTGACCGGCTACGGGAACATCGCCACGGCGGTCGCCGCGGTGAAGGCTGGGGCCGTGGACTACCTCTCCAAGCCCGCCGACGCCGACGACGTCGCCCGCGCCCTCCTGGCTCGCAAGGACGAGGCGCCGCCGCCGCCGGAAAACCCGATGAGCGCCGACCGGGTGCGCTGGGAGCACATCCAGCGGGTCTACGAGCTGTGCGGCCACAACGTCTCCGAGACCGCCCGCCGCCTCAATATGCACCGCCGCACCCTGCAGCGCATCCTCGCCAAGCGCGCGCCGCGGTAGTCTGAAATCTCAGGAGAGAGGTGACAGGTAGCGCTGCGCGCAACCAGTCACCGAAGGCTACCTGTCACCCCCTGCCGCCCCCCTACTCCAGCACCGTCGCCTCGACGCCCGCCGCGCGCATGGCGGCCAGCCGTCCGAAGGCGATGGTCAACGCCTTGCGGCGCGCGCCGGCCAAGGGAACGCTCGGCGCTTCGCGCAGCACCGCCCCGCCGAACGCGTCGGCGACGATCAGGCCGGGCTCTTCGGGCAGGATTTCGCGCGGAAACTCCGGGGCCACCGCAAAGGCGAAGGCGTCGCAATAGGGGCGGTACTCGTGCCACTTCCCGTCGGTGCGGAAGTCCTCGACCGACGACTTCACCTCGACGATCAGGATCTCGCCCTTGCGGCCGAGGGCCATCAGGTCCGCCCTGCGCCCGTTCGGCAGCGTCACCTCGGTCAGCGGCGCATAGCCGAGCGCCGCCAGCAGCCGGGCGGTCCCGCGCGTGACCGCGGCGGTGGTCTCCGGCCGGGAGACCGAAACGACGGTGACGGACACCTCCATCGCGCCACCCTGTTGCCGTTTCGTTCCAAGATCAAGGGGACTCCGCGCCACAGGCGGGCGCAGCCCGACGGCCCCGGCGTCAATGGGGCGTGAACAGCAGCTTGCCGGTGTCGTAGCCGAGTTGCCGGATGCGGGAGATCGCCGCCGAGCGGGCGGAGGCCGGCATGTTTTCGTCGCGCGAGAACAGCCAGACGTAGTTGCCGCCGGGCGTCGCCAGGATGAACCAGCTCTGGTCGGGGGCCCGGTCCAGGATCCAATACTCCTGGTTGATCAGGCCCATGAAGGTCATCTTGACCTTGGCGTTGGTGTCCGGGTCGACGACCTTGGCCCCGGCCTTCACCGTCTTCATGGGACCCGAGACCGCGCCCTGGCGGCAGATGTTGGTGACCGAAAAGCCCTCGCCGGTGCGCACCCAGTCCACCGCGGCGGCGAAGCAGTTCTTCTGGCGATGGTTGTCGAAGCGGGCGATCTCGTACCAGCGCCCGCTCATCTTGGTCAGGTCGATCTTGTTGGTCGGCTGGGGCGCGCCGGCGAGCGCGGGCGATCCCAGCAGGCACAGCGCCATCGCGCCGGCCAGGACACGTGCGAACATGCGTTGGCCTTCCTCCGCAAGTCTGCTGAACCCGGCCAGTCCCGGCCGGTTCCTCGAAGTCTACTCCGCCGCGATGTTGATGGGAGCCTTGTCGCGGCCCTTGAAGTTGATCTCCTGTAGATAGCGGATGCCGTCCTCGGCGATGTCGTCGCCCGGCATGCGGTCGCCCTCGGCCGCCACCTCGTCGAGGTCGACGTACATGGCGTAGAAGCTGCGGGTGCGCTCGGTGATCAGGCCGGCGTTCCAGAGCGTCTTGATCAGCACCCGGAAGATGTTGGTCTCGCCCTTGAACTTGCGCGTGGGGTCGCGCTCCTTGCGCCGCTGGACGATGTCGGCCACCACCCGCTCCGGATCGAGCCCGAAGCGGCCGTAGATCTCCGCCTGCTGGCGCGGATCGCCGCGGTCGAACAGCAGCTTCTGGGCGCAGTGGGCGGTCCAGTCCTCGACGATATTTCGCTCGGCCTGGGTCAGCTTGGGGATGGTCCGGTCGGCCCAGATCTTCCCGAACTTGTGGTGGAAGGCCTCGTCGGTCATCACCAACTGGAACAGCTTCCGGGCCAACGGGTCGCGGTTGTACCTGAAGCCGTTGGAGAAGGCGCCCATCGCCAGGCCTTCCACCAGCATCTGCATCCCGACGATCTTCTTGTAGACCTCGGGCGCCTCGATGATCTCCACCAGCAGCGCCTTCAGCGCCGCGCTGCATTCGGTGGGCCGGCCCCAGCGGGCCTTGATGTACTTGGCGAAAGCGGTGACGTGCCGCGCCTCCTCGCGGGTCTGGTTGGCGGCGTACTCCTGCGCACCCTGGTCGTAGAGCACGTGGCACAGGCTGGCCGACAGGTTCAGAGCCCCCTGCTCGCCGTGCAGGATCGAGGAGAAGTTGCGCAGCTGCATGTAGTTGATGAAGGCGACCCGCTGCTTGGGGTCCTTCAGCGTCTCCGCGACGTAGGGCAGGCGCAGCAGCGGCTGCTGCTCCTCGGGCATCATCGGCTCGTTCTCGATGTCGAACGGCTCGTCGAAGTCGATGTACTTCTCGTCGAGCGGATCCCAGAAGTGGTCGTGGGTCGCCGAGATGATCTTGTCGAAGGCGGTGGAGCGCTCGTTGTAGCGGTCGAGCGTCAGCATCGACTCGAAGTCGTCGGGCGCCACCGCGCCGTACATGGCGTCCTTGGTGATGTTGCCGTCGGCCATCGCCTGAACCTCTCCCATTCGCCCGTCTGACGCAGGCATTGGCCGACGAACGATGTTCGTCAAAGACAAAGTGACGCCGCGTCACGGGGGACGGGCGTCACAGGCAAGGCTCGGGGAGGAGCTTGAACGGAGCTAGCGGCGAAGCGGGAGGAGCGCGCGCAGGGCCGGATCGCGCAGCCACACGCCCGCCCAGGCGGCCAGGCCGACGTAGACGCCGAACAGCAGGTGGCTGGCCAGCGGCGAGCCGGCGATCAGGTGGGTGCAGATCGCCCCGCCCAGGTAGCCGGTCAGCAGCACCGCGCCCAGCAGGGCCGTGCGGGGGATGGCGTAGAGCAGGGTGATCCAGGCCAACAGGACGCCGAGCCCGAAGCCCGATCCGGCGGGCAGGCCGAGCTGGCCGACCGTCTCCTCGACGATCGGCAGGCGCACCAGCTTGATGCCGGCGTCGAAGGCCAGGAAGGCGATCGTCAGGCCGCTGAGCACGCGGCCGGTCCAGAGGGCGATGCGGCCGCCGCGCGGGGCGATCGGCGCGTAGTCGGTGCGGGTCGAATGAATGGCGCTCACGGGTCGGTCCTCGCGTCTGTCCTGCTCCTAGGACGTGCAAGGCCGGCCGGCGCCGACACGCGGGCGGTATTATTTCGGCGTGGGCGGCTCGGAAACCGGCGTCGGGATGCCGCCCCGCTCCGGCGGCTTGAAGCGGAAGCCGAAGGTCGTGACCTGGCCGCTCTTCAGGTCGACCACGGCGAGCTGATCGACCTCGACGGGCCGCCGCTCGCGCGGCCGGGCGAGGTCGCGCTCCGGCTGGCTGCCCATCAAGGCGAGCGTCGTCTCGCCCGGCATGACGGCGTGCAGCCGCGCATCCGATCCCGGAAAAAGCGAACGCCCGCCGGAGAACCGACGGGCGCTCGTCCCCTCACCCCGGCGGAGGGCGACTACTCCGCCGCGATCCGAATGGCCTTGGCCTTGTCGCGGAAGTTGATCTCCTGGAGGTACTTGATGCCCTCCTCGGCGATGTCGTCGCCGACCATCTTTTCGCCTTCGCCCCGCAGCTCCTCGAGGTCGACGTAGGTCGCGTAGAAGGCGCGGGTGCGGTCGGTGATGATGCCCGCATTGAGCAGCGTCTTCACCAGCACGCGGAAGATGTTGCTCTGCTCCTTCATGCCCTCACGGCGCACTTCGTCGGTCATGATCTCCGCCATCTCGGCGATCACCCGCTCGGGGTCGAGACCGAACTCTTCGTAGAGGTCGCGCTGCTGGGTCGGAGCGACCAGGTTGAACAGCAGCGTCTGGAAGCAGTGCGCCGCCCAGGTCTCGATGATGGCGTGCTCTTGTTCCGACAGCTTCGGAATGGTCCGGTCGGCCCAGATCTTCCCGAACTTGTGGTGGAAGGCCTCGTCGGTCATGACGAGCTGCATCAGCTTGCGGCCGAGCGGGTCGTTGAGCTTCTGGAAGAAGGTGGCGAAGGCGCCCATCGCCAGGCCTTCCACCAGCATCTGCATGCCGATGATCTTCTTGTAGACCTCCGGCGCGTGAATGATCTCGACCAGCAGCGCCTTCAGCGTCGGGCCGCATTCCACCGGCCGGCCCCAGCGGGCCTTGATGTAGCGGGCGAAGGCCGTGACGTGGCGGGCCTCTTCGCGGGTCTGGTTGGCGGCGTATTCCTGGGCGCCCTGATCGCGCAGCACGTGGCACAGCGAGGCCGACAGGTTCAGCGCGCCCTGCTCGCCGTGCAGGATCGAGGAGAAGGAGCGCAGCGCCGACTGGTTCACGAACCGGACGCGCGACTTGTGGTCCTTCAGGTGGTTCTTGACGTAGTCCGTCTGGAGCGGCCCGACCATGTCCTCGGGCATGATCATCTCGTTCTCCATGTCGAACGGCTCGGAGAAGTCGATGTACTTGGGATCGAGCGGATCCCAGAAGTGGTCGTGGGTCGCGGAGATGATCTTGTCGAAGGCGCTCGAGCGGGCGTTGTAGCGGTCGAGATCGAGCATGGACTCGAAATCGTCCGGCGCCACGGCGTCGTAGATCAGGTCCTTGGTGATGTTACCGTCAGCCATTGGTCTCTCCCATAAGCCGGACTTTTTCTCGTTACCGACGTTCTCTCAAAGATCGCGCGCGGGGTCAACAAAGATGACAGGCGCGTCAACTTTGTTTTGACGCCGACGTCGGAACTCGGCTCGGCCGTCCCTGGTTGTGCGTGCCGGGGGCGCGCGCGTGTCTGGCGGCCCTCCGGGGAAGCATCGCAGGCCACCGGCCGGGACGAGGCCGGGCCTGGGGAGACTAGGCGATGGAAGCGCCCGCACTGATCGGCGCGGCCGTAATCGGCGTGCTCATTCTGCTCCTGGCGATCAGCCTGACACCGCTCGGCCGCGGCCGCAGAGCCGGCGGCGGCTACTCGCACTCCAGCGACGATTACGACAGCGGCGACGGGGATTGAGGGACGGAAGATCACACGCCTTCTTCGGCGGCGGCCTCGATGGCGTGGATCTGGGCGTCGGAGAGGCCGAAATGGTGGCCGATCTCATGGACCAGGACGTGGGTGACCAGCTCCTCGAGCGTCACCTCGCCGTTCTCGGCCCACTCGTCGAGGATCGGGCGGCGGTAGAGGAACACCAGCGAGACCTGCGGCGAGGGATCGAACACCGAGCGCTGGGTGAGGTCCACGCCCTGATACAGGCCGGTGAGCTCGAAGTCGTCCTCGATGCCCAGCTCTTCCAGCACCTCGGGGTCGGCGAAGTCCTGCACGCGGAAGATCACCTCGCCGGTCATCCGCCGGAAGGCGTCGGGAAGCGCGGCGAAGGCCCGTTCCGCCAGCCGGGCGAAGTCGTCGAGGGAGGGCGCGCGCCCGAAGGTCTCACTCATCGGGCACGATGATGTTCGGATTCTCCGGCAGGCGCGTCTCGAAGAGGCCGATATCGAGGCCCTGCTGCGGCTTCACCGGCCGAAGCGGCTGGCGGGTCAGGGCGCGCAATGTCTCGCGATCGAGTTCGCGGGCCCGGCGGCGGGCAAGCCTGGCCTGCGGGCCGTCGAGCGGCTGGTCGGCTGCAGCCGGCCGCCAGAAGTTGATCGACAGCCGCCAGACGGTGCGCGGCGGCGGCGGCGGATCCGGCCAGCGGCGCCCGTCGCGGTAGACCGGCCGCACCGGCGCGCGGCCGCGCCGCTCGTCCGGGGCCACCACCTCGACCAGCCTGGCCCAGCGGTCCTCCGGCGGAGGGGTGAAGGTGCGGCCGGGCCGGTCGTCCTCCACCTTGCCGGCGTAGGCGTCGAGGGCGGCCTCGCGGGTGGCGAATCCCGACCCCACCAGACGGGTCTCGAAAACCACGTCCTTGCCGAGGATCTTCGCCGCCTCCCGTTCCCGGGCGGCTCTTCCCAGGGGCGCGGACAGGGCGGCTTCGGCGTTGTCCGCCACGGGGTAAAGGATCAGGCTCACCACGCCATAATAGCGCCATGGAGCCCGATGGCGGAGCGGCCTATCTTCGCAAACAACTGATTCGCTTCCTTTCGGCTCGGCGGGAGCCGAGAAAGACCCGATGAGCGCGCCCGAATTGATCCTGGCGGCGTCTGCCGGCGCGGTCTCCCTGGCCATCTGCGCGATCCTGTGGGCGCTGGCCCAGCGCACCCAGGCCAACGAGCGGGTCAAGGCGCTGCGCGCCGAACTCACCGCGCTGGAAGCTCGCGCCGAGGCGGCCATGGCGTCGGCCGAGGCGTTCGATTCCGCGCTGCTGGCCGTCGAGGACGGCAAGGCGATGCTGGCCTCCGGCGAGGAGAGCTTCGCCGCGTGCGCCCAGGCCCTGGGGCTGGCGAGTTCGGACGTCCAGGGGCTGGTCAACGCACTGATGCGCGCCGACCCAGACCACGCCCGACGGCTGCGGGCGCTGTTCGAGCGCGGCGAGCCCTGCGCCTTCGAGGTGCGCGGCGCGAACGGCGTGGTCTCGGTGGAGGGCCGGGCGGCCGGGGCTCTGGCCTGGCTCCGGCTCTCGGCGGTGCTGGGCGAAGAGGCCGGGCTGCCTACGGCCCCACGGTTCGCCGCCTTCCTCGACGCCAAGCCCGGCCCCGCCTGGATCGCCAACGCCGACGGCACCGTGGCCTGGGCGAACCGGGCCTGGCTGCAGGCGGTGGACGCCGCCGGCCTGACCGAGGCTCAAGGCCGCCGCGCCAGCTTCGACAAGGGAGCCGACGCCCTGGCCAGCGAGGCCGCCAACCTCGGCCAGCGGCGCGAGACGGTGCGCTGGGTCACGCTGGCCGGCCGGCGCCGCGCCTTCTCCATCCAGGCCCAACCGCTGGAGGGCGGCGGTGTGGGCGTCTGGGCCGACGACGTCACCGAGACCGAGGAGCTGAAGGAGCAGCTCAAGCGCTCCGACGCGGCGCACGACGACACCCTGAACCACATCGCCGACGCGGTGGCGATCTTCAGCCACGACAAGCGGCTGACCTTCCACAACACCGCCTTCGCCGAGATGTGGGGCCTGGAGCCGGCCTGGCTCGCCGAGCGGCCCGGCCACGGCGAAATCCTCGACCGCCTGCGCCAGCGCCGCCGCCTGCCCGAGACCGCCGACTACGCCAAGTGGAAGGCGGCCGAACTCGACCGCTACGGTGCGCTGGGCGCCACGCCCGACGAGCTGTGGAGCCTGCCCGACGGGCGAACCCTGCGGGTGGTCCGCCAGCCGCACCCGATGGGCGGCATCCTGCTGCTGTTCAGCGACATCACCGGCGAGCTGCGCCTGAAGGCCCAGTACAACGCCCTGATCCAGGTCCAGCAGGCCACGCTCGACAAGCTGAACGACGCCGTCGCGGTGTTCGGCTCGGACGGGCGGCTGCGGCTGCACAACGAGGCCTTCGAGCGGTTCTGGAACGTCACGCCGCAGCAGCTCGACGCGGCCGGCGACTTCGAGGGCGTGGTCGAGCTGTGCGTCCCCCGTCTGCACGACATGCAGTTCTGGCGCGAGCTGAAGGGGCGGGTGGCCGACCCCGACCCCTCGGCCCGGGCGCCGATGACCGGCGAGGTGAAGACCTCGGACTCGCGGATCGTCTCCTATCAGTCGCGGCCGCTGCCGGACGGGGCGACGCTGATCGGCTTCACCGACATCACAGACGCGCGCAAGCTGGAGAGCGCCCTGGCCGCCCGCTCGGCGGCGCTGGCCGAGGCCGAGCGGCTGAAGCGCGACTTCGTCGGAAACGTCAGCTACGAGCTGCGCACGCCGCTGACCACCATCATCGGCTACTCCGAGCTGCTCGAGCGGTCGGGAGAGAACCTGTCCGAGCGCGGCCGCAGCCACGCTGCCGCCGTGCGCGCCGCCGCCACCCAGCTGGCCCGCTCGATCGACGACGTGCTGGACATGGCCCAGATCGACGCCGACGAGATGGCGCTGGACGTCGAGGAAGTGCGGGTGGGCGAGCTGATGGAAACCGCCGCCGGCCGCTGGCTGCGTGAGGCCGAAGCCGCCCAGGTGGAGATCAAGCTGGAGCGCCCGGACGACATCGGCCTGATCCGGGGCGATGCGCGCCGTCTGGGTCAGATCCTCGACCACCTGATCGAGAACGCCATCCGCCAGACGCCGCCGGACGGCGAGGTCACGGTCTCGGCGCGCCGGGCGCTGGGCGAGATCCAGTTGCAGGTGTCCGACACCGGCCGGGGCATCCCCTTCCATGTGCAGGCGCACATCTTCGACCGCTTCATCGGCCGCGAGCGGGGCGGCCCGGGCCTTGGGCTGGCGCTGGTCAAGGCGTTGACCGAGCTGCACGGCGGCTGGGTCGCCCTGGAGAGCGAGCCTGGCAACGGCGCGACCTTCACCTGTCACCTGCCCGAAGCCGCCCACGCCGAGGCGGCCTCGGCCCGCGAGCTGGAATTCTAGGAAGGTCGGCTAGGGCGCCGGGGCGTCCGTGGCGACGCCCATGCCGCCGGCGGTGGGCGCAGCCTCGCCGGAGGCGTTCACGCCCGCCGGGGCGGTCGCCCCGCCGTCCGGGCTGACGACGACCGAGGCGCCGGCGCCAGGCGTCGCGGCGGCGGCGGCCGCGCCGACGGCGGCGTTCTCGAGCTGCTGGTCGGGGACCTGGCTCTCCGGCAGGGTGGTGGTGACCTCGGCGGTCGCGCCGCCTTCCTCCGCCTGGGCGGTCCGCTCGTTCCCGCCGCAAGCCGCCAGCAGCGCCGCGCCGGCGCCCAGCGCGGCGGCGACGCCGGCGTATCGTTCGATCTTCCAGGCCATGCCATCCTCCGGCTCATCGTCTGCGATGGCGGGGAAAGCCGGCTCGGGCCGGTTGGTTCCGACCGTGCGGCTAGTGCTGGCTCTCCGGCATCCGCACGACCAGGCCGTCGAGCTCGTCGGAGACCTTGATCTGGCAGGACAGGCGGCTGTTCGTCTCGACGTTCTCGGCGAAGTCGAGCATCGACTCCTCCATCGCCGACATGCTCCCGGTTTTGTCGCGCCAGGCCTCGTCGACGTAGACGTGGCAGGTGGCGCAGGCGCAGGCGCCGCCGCAGTCGGCGTCGATGCCGGGGATGTTGTTCTTCACCGCCCCTTCCATCACCGACAGGCCGGACTTCACGTCGACGACATGCTCGGTCCCGTCGAACTCGATGTAGGTGATCTTCGCCATCAACACCTCGCCGCTAGGCGGCGACCTCTTTCATGGAAATCGTTGGGTCCGCGAGCTTTTCGCGGGACACCGGCTTCTTGGATGCGATCAACTGCTTGCCCATCATGAATTCGGGCGGCGAGTTGATGGATTCCACCGACTGGACGACATCGCCCTTCAGGTGGAAGACCGCGAACTTGCCGGTCGCGGGATCTCCCCGGATCAGCAGGTCGTCGGCGTCGAACGGCAGGCCCGCGATCTGCAGCTTGAGGTCGTACTGGTCCGACCAGTTCCACGGCACTTCCGGCGCGGGGCGCGGACGGGCGCAGATGGCTGCTGCGGCCTGCTTGGCCTGTTCGAGCGCGCTGGGCACGCTCTCGGGACGGAACATGCGATCGCCGTAGTGCGGCATCGGCCGCTCGGTGACGTCGCCGATCGCGTAGATGTCGGGATCGGAGGTACGCGCGTCGAGGTCGACCAGCACGCCGCGGCCAACCGACAGCCCCGCCTCGCGGGCGATCTCGTCGTTGGGCCTGACCCCCACGCCGACCACCGCGGCGTCGCAGGGCACGATGCGGCCGCTCTCCAGCAGCACGCCGGTGATATGGCCGTTCTCGCCCACGAAGCCGGTGACGCTGCAGCCGAGCTCGAACTGCACGCCCTTTGACTCGTGGTAGCCCTTGAAGAATTCGGACAGAGCCTCGCAGGCGACGCGCGCCAGCAGCCGGTTCTCGCGCTCCAGCACAACCACCTCGGCGCCCAGCGCACGGCCCGAGGCCGCGACCTCCAGGCCGATGTAGCCGCCGCCGACCACCGCCAGGCGCTTGCCGGGCCCCACCTGGGCCTTCAGCGCCTCGGCGTCGGCGGCCGTGCGCAGGAACAGCACGCCTTCCAGGTCCGCGCCGGGCAGCGGCAGGGCGATGGGCCTGGCGCCCGTCGCGAGGATCAGGGTGTCGTAGAGGATCACCGAGCCGTCAGACAGCGTCACCCGCTTGTCCTTCCGGTCGATCTGCACGCCCTTCAGGTTCGGCCGGAAGTCGATTTTGGACTCGGCGTAGAATTCCACCGGCTTGAGCGTCAGGTCGTCGGCGTTGGCCTCGCCCTTCAGCCAGGCCTTGGACAGCGGCGGCCGCTGGTAGGGCGGAATCGGTTCCTCCCCGATCAGGGTGATGTGACCCGTATAGCCATATTGGCGCAGCAACGCGGCGGCCGTGCCGCCAGCATGGCCCGCGCCGAGGATCACCACATGCCCGGCCGTCTCTCCCATATCGCCCCCATGCAGAAAAGTGACGCCCCCGTCAACTTCCTTGAGAGCGTCCGACCCGATTTACTCCACCGGACCAGTGCGGCCCAGCCGGCGCAGAGAAGCAAGCCGAACGCCGGAAGGCGAGCCCTGATACGGATTCCGGCGCGCTTTTCCTTACCCGCACGAGGCTCGGCGCGGGCGGCGGCCCCCCGGACAAGCGAAACCCCTCGCCGGGCGGGCCGGCGAGGGGTCGCAAGCGGTCGTTACGCCGTCTGCGGTCAGACGACCCGGTCGGCGAGCTTCTTCTTGATCTCGGCGATCGCCTTGGCCGGGTTCAGCCCCTTCGGGCAGACCTGGGCGCAGTTCATGATGGTGTGGCAGCGGTAGAGCTTGAAGGGGTCTTCGAGCGCGTCCAGCCGCTCGCCGGTCGCCTCGTCGCGCGAGTCGATGATCCAGCGGTAGGCGTGCAGCAGCGTCGCCGGGCCCAGGTACTTCTCGCCATTCCACCAGTAGCTCGGGCACGAGGTGGTGCAGCAGGCGCACAGGATGCACTCGTAGAGGCCGTCGAGCAGCTCGCGCTCCTCGGGGCTCTGGCGCCACTCGGTCTGCGGTTCCGGCGTCGTGGTGTGCAGCCAGGGCTCGATCGAGCTGTACTGGGCGTAGAACATGGTCAGGTCGGGGACCAGGTCCTTGACCACCGGCATGTGCGGCAGCGGACTGATCTGCACGTCCTTGCCCGGGACCTCCTCCCAGCCGTGGGTGCACGCCAGGGTGTTGCGGCCGCCGACGTTCATCGAGCAGGAGCCGCACACGCCTTCCCGGCACGACCGGCGGAAGGCCAGCGTCGGGTCCATGTTGTTCTTGATGTAGAGCAGCACGTCCAGGACCATCGGCCCGACGGCGTCGAGATCGACGTCGTAGGTGTCCCAGCGCGGGTTCTCCACGCCTTCCGGATCGTAGCGGTAGATTCGGAAGGTCTTCACCCGCTTGGCGCCGGCCGGCGCGGGGAAGTGCTTGCCCTTCTGGACCTTGGAGTTCTGGGGAAGCGTAAGCTGGACCATCTCAGGAGCGCCTTCCGGGGATCAGTACACCCGCGCCTTCGGCGGGATGTAGGCGATGTCGTTGGTCATGGTGAAGCTGTGCACCGGACGGTCGTCCAGGCGCACCTTGCCGGTAGTGTCGTCGAACCAGGCGAGCGTGTGCTTCATCCAGTTCTCGTCGTCGCGGTCCGCATAGTCCTCGCGGGCGTGCGCCCCGCGGCTCTCGGTGCGGTTCAGCGCGCCGTTCACGGTCACGACCGCCTGGCCGATCAGGTTGTCGAACTCCAGGGTCTCCATCAGGTCGGTGTTCCAGATGAGGCCCCGGTCGGTGACCTTCAGCTCCGGCCGCTTCTCGTGCACCGCCTGCAGGCGCTTGACGCCCGAGGCCAGGCTCTCGCCGGTGCGGAACACCGCCGCGTCCTCTTGCATCGCCCGCTGCATCTCGAGCCGCAGTGCGGCGGTGGAGATGGAGCCGTTGGCGTGGCGGAACTTGTCGAAGCGGTCGAGGTGCGCCTCGGTATGCTGCGGCTTCAGCTCCGGCTGGGTGGCGCTGGGCTTGAGGATGTCGGCCGCGCGCAGGGCCGCCGAGCGGCCGAACACCACGAGGTCGATCAGGCTGTTGGAGCCAAGGCGGTTGGCGCCGTGCACGGACACGCAGGCCGCCTCGCCCACGGCCATCAGGCCGGGCACCACCTTGTCGGGGTCGCCGGCGTCGCGGGTGACCACCTCGGAATAGAAGTTCGTCGGGATCCCGCCCATGTTGTAGTGGACGGTCGGCAGCACCGGGATCGGCTCCTTGGTGACGTCCACCCCGGCGAAGATCTTGGCGCTTTCCGAGATCCCCGGCAGCCGCTGGGCCAGCACCGCCGGATCCAGGTGGTTCAGGTGCAGGAAGATGTGGTCCTTGTTCGGGCCGACGCCCCTTCCCTCGCGGATCTCGATGGTCATGGCCCGGCTGACCATGTCGCGCGGGGCGAGGTCCTTCACGCTCGGCGCATAGCGCTCCATGAACCGCTCGCCCTCGGAGTTGGTGAGGTAGCCGCCTTCGCCTCTGGCGCCCTCGGTGATCAGGCAGCCGGCGCCGTAGATCCCGGTCGGGTGGAACTGCACGAACTCCATGTCCTGCAGCGGCAGGCCCGCGCGCAGCACCATGCCGTTGCCGTCGCCGGTGCAGGTGTGGGCGCTGGTGCAGCTGAAGAAGGCCCGGCCGTAGCCGCCGGTCGCCAGGATGACCAGCTGGGCCTGGAAGCGGTGCAGGGTGCCGTCGTCGAGCTTCCAGGCGGTGACGCCCCGGCAGACGCCCTCGTCCATGATCAGGTCGAGGGCGAAGTACTCGATGAAGAACTCGGTGTCGTGCGCCAGGCTCTGCCCGTACATGGTGTGCAGCATGGCGTGGCCGGTGCGGTCGGCCGCGGCGCAGGTGCGCTGGATCGGCGCCTCGCCGAAGTTGCGGGTCATGCCGCCGAAGGCGCGCTGGTAGATCTTGCCATCCTCGGTGCGCGAGAAGGGCACGCCCCAGTGCTCGAGCTCGTAGACCGCGGCCGGAGCGTTGCGGCACAGGTATTCGATGGCGTCCTGGTCGCCCAGCCAGTCCGACCCCTTGACGGTGTCGTACATGTGCCAGCGCCAGTCGTCCTCGCCCATGTTCCCCAGGCTGGCGGAGATGCCGCCTTGCGCGGCGACGGTGTGCGAGCGGGTCGGAAACACCTTGGAGATGCAGGCGGTCTTCAGCCCCGCCTGGGCGCAGCCCAGCGCCGCGCGCAGGCCCGAACCGCCGGCGCCGACGACGACGACGTCGAACTTGTGGTCGATGAATTGATATGCGGCCACGGCCCTACTGGCCTCCCAGAGCGACTTGCAGGATGGAGAAGACGGCCAGGCCGCCGGCGAGCACGCAGACGAACAGGTTGAGGATCAGCAGCGTGGCCTTGGTCGAGACCTTCTCGATGTAGTCCTCGACGACCACCCGCATGCCGTCGTGCATGTGCCAGAAGCTGACCGCCGCGAGGAGCGTCAGCAGCACGGGGTTGAGCGGATTGTCCCGCAGCCAGGCCACCGCCTCGGCGTGGTCGGCGTGCGCGAGCCGCACGAAGCTGAACACCAGCCACAGCACCAGCGGCACGAGGGCGACGGCGCTGACCCGCTCGCCGATCCAGTGGCCGACCCCGTGGCCGGCGGCGCCGAGGCCCCGGGCGCGCGACAAGGGCGTGCGATAGCTGGGCATCAGATCATCCCCATCAGGTAGGCGCCCCACAGCACCAGGGTCGCCGCAGCGGTGAAGAACAGCACGAACCAGGCGCTGGAATTGGCGCTCTTCAGCCCGAAGCCCCGGCCGGTGTCCCACACCAGGTGCCGGATGCCGTTGGCCAGGTGGTAGAAGACCGCGGCGGTCAGCAGGAACAGGATCACCTGGCCGATCGGCGAGCCCAGCGCCGCCTTGAAGCCGGCGTAGGCCTCTGGCCCCCTGGCCAGCGACACGGCCCAGCCGGCGAGCATCAGCGCGCCGACATAAAGGCCGACCCCGCTGACGCGGTGCAGGATCGAGGTCGCCATCGTCACATGCCAGCGCCACACCTGCACGTGCGGCGACAGCGGGCGTTCCCGCGGCCCTCTGGTGGCGTCCGTCATGGTTGCATCCCTCGCCGAAGCCCTGAACCGGCTCCGCTTTTAGAGCCCGTCGTTGCCGAGTCAACGAAGGCCGCCGAGCCGGCGCGCACGCGGGCGCGCAGCGGGGCGCTCCTTCGCAGGCTGCGAAGTTCCGTCCGCTACCGCTTTGATGCAATGCGTATCTCCTGTAGCTGTCCTTCGTGAAAGGCGAAGGATGCGGTTCGACATCACCGACCTGAGATTGTTCTGCGACGTGGTCGAGGCCGGCGCGATCACCAGGGGCGCCGAGCGCAGCGCCCTGGCCTTGGCCGCCGCCTCGACGCGCATCCGCAACATGGAGGCGGCGCTGGGCGCGCCGCTGCTGGTCCGCTCGCGACAGGGGGTGACTCCGACGCCGGCCGGCCGCACCCTGCTCAAGCACGCCCGCGCCATCCTCGCCCAGGCCGCCCAGCTGCAGGACGACCTGTCGGCCTTCGCCGCGGGTCTGACCGGCGAGGTGCGCCTGCTGGCCAACACCAACGCCTCGGCCGAATTCCTGCCCGAGGCGCTCAGCGCCTTCCTGGCCGCCCACCCGCACGTCTCGGTCGAGCTCGAGGAGCGGCTCTCCGACGAGATCGTCCGGCTGATCGCAGAAGGGGCGAGCGATGTCGGCATAGTCGCCGGCACCGTGGACCTCGGCGGCCTGCAGACCTTCCCGTTCCGCACCGACCGCTTCGTGGTGGTCACCCCGGCCGGCCATCCGCTGGGCGAGCGGCCGGTGCGCTTCGCCGAGGTGCTGGACTACGACTTCGTGGGACTGGCCCGCTCCAGCGCCCTGCAGCGCTTCCTGGCCGACAAGGCGGGCCGCGAGGGCCGGCCGCTTCGCCTGCGCGTCCAGCTGCGCAGCTTCGACGCCGTCTGCCGGCTGGTGGAGCACGGCGTCGGCGTCGGCGTCGTCCCCGAGACCAGCGCCCGTCGGGCAGCCCTGACCATGGCCCTCGGGATCGTGCCGCTGACCGACGACTGGGCCCTGCGCGAGCTCACCCTCTGCGTCCGCTCCATGCGCGACCTGCGTCCCTACGCGCGGGAGCTGGTGGAGAGCCTGCGGCGGCGCGACTGACTTCCGGCGCCGACCTTCCCGACCTACATTGCCGCCCCTGTCCAGACCTGCACCCGCTCCCATCACAACGCCGGCCGGGACCCTCCGGGCGCTGACGCACGCCGACCTGCCGGCGGCGCTGGCCATCCAGTCGCTGAGCTATCCGGCCTTCCTGCAGGAGGACGAGCCGGCGTTCGTCAGCCGGCTGGACGTCGCCGCCCCCTACTGCCAGGCGGCCGAACGCGACGGGTCGCTGGTCGGCTACCTGCTCGCCCACGGCTGGCCGGCCGCCTCGCCGCCGCCGGTCGGCCAGCGGCTGGACCCGAAAGCCCCCTCCGAGGTGCTGTTCATCCACGACCTCGCCATCTCCCCGGCAGGCCGCGGCGCGGGCGTCGGGCGGGCGCTGGTGGACCGCGCGTTCACGCTGGCCGCCCTCGACGGCCTCTCCCGCGCCGAGCTGATCGCCGTCGAGGGCGCAGCGGACTACTGGCGCGGCCTGGGCTTTGCGGAAGCCGAGGCGAGCCCCGCCCTGGCCGCCAAGGTCGCGGGATACGGCCCGCGGGCGCGCTGGATGACGAAGCGGATCGGACGCTAGTCGCGGTCGGCCAGCCAGTCGGCCGAGCGCATCTCCTCCAGCCGCGAGGCGGTGCGCTCGAACTCGAAGGCGCCGTCGCCCTCCGGATAGAGCTTCGCCGGCTCGGCCTCGGCCAGCACGATCACCCGGGTGCGGGCCTCGTAGAGGGCGTCGATCAGGGTGACGAAGCGGCGGGCCTCCTCGCGCTTGGCCGGCGACAGCTTCGGCACGTCCTCGAGGAAGACGGTGTGGAACCGCTCGGCCAGCGCCAGGTAGTCGTTGGGGCCGAGCGCCACGCCGCAGAGGCTGGCGAAGGTGGCGCGGAGCTGGCCGCCGGCGGCGTGCGGCAGCCAGATCTTGCGGCCCAGCACCTCCAGCGTCTCGCCCAGCTCTTCGTCGCCGTCGAGCATGCCGCCCCAGAGGGCGTCGAACTGGCGCTGGTTGTCCGGATCGTTCGGCGAGAACCAGGTGCCCGCCGCCCGCAGCCGGTCGAGCCGGTAGTCGTGGGGGCCGGCCACCCGCACGATCTCGCAGCGCGCCTTCAGCATGTCGATGAAGGGGGTGAAGAGCTGGCGGTTGAGGCCGTTCTTGTAGAGATCGTCCGGCGGGCGGTTGGAGGTCGCCACCAGGGTGACGCCGCGCGCGAACAGGGCTTCGAACAGCCGCCCCAGGATCATCGCGTCGGCGATGTCGGTGACCTGCAGCTCGTCGAAGCAGAGCAGGCGCGCCTCGGCGGCCACCACGTCGGCCACCGGCGGGATGGGATCGTCCCCCTTGGCCTGCCCGAACCGGGCCTTGCGGGCGGCCGCATCGCCCTTGCGCCAGGCGTCCACCAGCCGGTGGACCTCGCCCATGAAGACGTGGAAGTGGGTGCGCCGTTTCCTGGCCGCCGGGGCGGTCTCGAAGAACAGGTCCATGACCATGGACTTGCCGCGGCCGACCGGCCCCCACAGGTAGACGCCCCGTTGGGCCTCCGGCTTCCTGAAGCGCGAGAGCAGGCCGTTGGGCTCGCTGCCGGCGAGGTCCTTCGCGAGGCGCGCGAGCGCGGCGATCGCCGCGGCCTGGGCCGGATCGGCGGTGATCTCGCCGCGCGACAGGCGCGCTTCGTAGGCGGTGGAAAGGGCGGAAGCCATGAGCCCGACGCCCCTAGCCCGGACGCGCGCGGATCACAACGGCGCCGCAAGGAACAGCCGAGCGGGCGAGCGGGTTGGTCGCACAGCCATCCATCCACGAGGAGCCCCACATGGCGGACGAAGACCGCACCTTTTCGCCGAGCACCGTCAGCGCCAACCGCACCCAGATGCAGGGCGGCGGGGTCGGCCAGAAGGAGATGAACCTGCAGCGGTCGCCCAACCGCGCCCAGACCGCCACCGAGGAGGACCGCACCGAGGGCTGGGACAACGATCCGGCCGGGGCCGACGCCGCCGCGCCGGCCAGCGGCGCGTCCGACGCGGAGGACGACGAGCTCGAGGAGCGCAGCTTCGATCCGGCCGACGAGGCGCCGAAGTCGCCCAGGTTCGGCGACGGCACGCCCGCCAGCCTCGACCCCAGCAACATCGGCGAGCGCGACGACCCCGAGCTCGACTGGGGCGAGGCCGAACCCGGCGCGGTGTTCGGCTCCAACCACACCCGCCGTGGCGTCAAGACCGAAGCCGAACGCGGCCAGGGCCGCCGCACGCGCGCCCGCACCAAGGAGATCATCAACCGCCAGGTGTGATCGGGCCGCCCGGGAGAGGGACGGCGACCTGCCTGCCGAGGCGACAGGCAGGCCTTGCGGCGGCCAGTCACCGGAGCGGGACGGTGACCGGTTGCGCGCAGCGCCGCCCGTCACCCTCGAAGGCCGCTCACTCGACGCCGAGTTCCTTGCGCACGAAGCGGTAGGTCTCGCGCTTCTCGCAGGCGCAGGCGCGCATGCGGCCGTCCTGATCCCACCAGACGAGCAGCGGGTAGGCGAAACGGACCCCGTTGTCGGCCATCAGCGGGACCAGCTGATCGACCAGCCGGCGGCCGGCCTCGACGATGGCGCTGCGGGCGGGGTCCCCGTCGGCGGGCGGGATGCCGGGCGCCGTCCAGGCCGCGGCTGGGACCGCCTCCCAGCGCTCCATCAGCGCCCAGCTGCGGTTCAGCCACAGCTCGGCCACCGTCGACCGCTCCTCGGGCGTGGACTTGGACAACCCGTTCACGTCCCGCCGGGCGATCTCGATCACCCGCGTGTCGACCCCGACGGCGTGCAGGTCGGGAAACTGCTCGGCCTTGAAGCGCAGGCAGTCCGGACAGGTGCGGAACGAGACCATGTAGAGCCTGGCCCCGTTGTGGCCCGGCGAGACCCAGCCGGCCTCCTGCTCCAGCAGGCGGGCGATTTCGGGCGCGTGCCGATCGATGGTCTTCGGCCGCCAGCGCAGGTCGTAGGCCCACCAGGCCCAGCCCGCGGCGACCAGGCCGGCGACAACGATCACCAGGACGGCGATCACCGTCAGACGCTTGCTGTTCATGAGCCCCCCGGCCGTCAACGCATGGTGGGAATGACGAAGGCGCTGTCCTCGACCGAGCCCTCGGGCCAACGGGCGGTCACGGTCTTCACCTTGGTCCAGAAACGCACGCCTTCCATGCCGTGCTGGTTGGCGTCGCCGAAGGCGCTCCGCTTCCAGCCACCGAAGGTGTGGTAGGCGACCGGCACCGGGATCGGCACGTTGATCCCGACCATGCCGACGTTCACCCGGCTGGCGAACTCGCGCGCCGCCCGGCCGCTGCGGGTGAAGATCGCCACCCCGTTTCCGTAGGCATGCTGCGAAGGCAGGGCCAGCGCCTCCTCGAAGCTCTCCGTGCGGACCAGCTGCAGCACCGGGCCGAAGATCTCGTCCTGGTAGGACTTCATCTCCGGCCGCACGCGGTCGAACAGCGTCGGTCCGATGAAGAACCCCGTCTCGTAGCCCTGCAGGGCGAAGCCCCGGCCGTCGACGACGAGTTCGGCGCCCTCCTCGGCGCCCAGCGCGATGTAGTCCTCGATCCGCTTGCGGTGCGCGGCGGTGACCACCGGACCGTACTGGGCCTCGGCGTCGGTGGAGACCCCGACCTTCATCCTGGCGACCTCGTCCACCAGCCGCTCGCGCAGCGCCTGCGCCGTCTTCTCGCCCACCGGCACGGCCACCGGCAGGGCCATGCAGCGCTCGCCGGCCGAGCCGTACGCGGCGCCGACGATGTCCTTCACCGCCTGGTCGAGGTCGGCGTCGGGCAGCACGATGCCGTGGTTCTTGGCTCCGCCCATGGCCTGGCAGCGCTTCCCGTGGGCGGCCGCCTCCCGGTAGACGTAGTGGGCGATGTCGGACGAGCCGACGAAGCTGACCGCGGCGATGTCGGGATGGCGCAGGATGGCGTCGACCGCCGCCTTGTCGCCGTGCACCACGTTCAGCACGCCCGCGGGCGCCCCGGCCTCCATCATCAGCTCGCCCAGCCGGACCGGGACGGAGGGATCCTTCTCCGACGGCTTGAGGACGAAGGCGTTGCCTGCCGCGATGGCGACCCCGAACATCCACATCGGGATCATCGCCGGGAAGTTGAACGGGGTGATCCCCGCGCCGACGCCCAGCGGCTGGCGCATCGAATAGACGTCGATCCCCGGCCCCGCGCCCTCGGTGAACTCGCCCTTCAGGGCGTGCGGGATGCCGCAGGCGAACTCGATCACCTCCAGGCCCCGCTGGATGTCGCCGCGGCTGTCGGCGACGACCTTGCCGTGCTCGGACGAGAGCAGCTCGGCCAGCTCGTCCATCCGCGCCTCGACGAGCCGCTTGAACTCGAACATCACCCGCGCCCGCCGTTGCGGGTTCACCCGCGCCCACTCGGCCTGGGCCCGCACCGCGGCCTGCACCGCGGCGTCCACTTCGGCGGCGTCGGCGAGAGCCACCTTCGCCTGCACCTGGCCGGTGTTGGGATCGAAGACATCGCCGTACCGGCCCGATGACCCCGGCCGCGCCGCCCCGCCGATGAAGTGGTGGATGTCACGCATGTGACGAGTCTTAGGCCCCTCCCGGCCGTCCGGCTAGTTGATCTCGCCGGCCCCGCGGCGCATGCGTTTGGCATGTCACGCGACGCGATGCGGCTGATCATCGAGGGACGGGTGCAGGGCGTCGGCTACCGCTTCTGGGCGGTGCGCGAGGCGGCTGCCCTGGGCCTCGACGGCTGGGTGCGCAACCGCCGCGACGGCAAGGTCGAGCTGCTGGCGATCGGCGAGCCGGGCGCGCTGCAGCGGCTGGCCGAGCTCTGCCACGAGGGGCCGCCCGGCGCCGCCGTGCTGCGCGTCGACCGCTCCCCCGACGAGGACGACGGGTCCGAGCGCTTCGAGGAGCGGCCGACGGTCTAGCCGCTCGCCTTGCCCGCCTCCGCGACACGCGCGATCTTCCGGGCGATGACCATCGCCGCCGCCACGACCGCCGACGCCGGGCGCCGGGCGCACATCGTCGACGTGCTGATCGAGGAGCGTGCGCCGACGTTGTCGGCGAGCCCGGGCTGGCCCCTGCTGCGCCCGGCGCTCTACAACCTGCTGCACTACCGCAAGGCCCGACGGATGGCCGACCACATCGCCCCGCTCCCCGGACGGGCGGCGCTGGACCACGTCTCGGCCGAACTGTCCCTGAAGGTGGAGGCCCTCGGCCTGGAGCGGCTGCCGGACGCCGGCCGGATCGTCCTGATCGCCAACCATCCCACCGGAATCGCCGACGGCGTGGCGCTCTTCGATGCGGTCAAGGCCCGCCGGCAGGATATCTGCTTCTACGCCAACGCCGACGCGCACCGCGTGTGCGGGGGACTCGGCGAGGTGCTGATCCCGGTCGAGTGGGTGGAGGCCAAGCGCACCCGCGAGCGCACCCGCCTGACCCTGCAGATGACCCGCGAGGCGATGGAGGCCGAGCGGGCTCTGGCCATCTTTCCAGCCGGCCGGCTGGCCAGGCGCGCCCCCGACGGCACGCTGGCCGACCCGCCGTGGATGACCACCGCGCTGTCCGTCGCCCGCAAGTACGACGCCCAGGTCGTGCCGGTGCACGTCGCCGGCCCCTGGTCGACGCTGTTCCACCTGTTCAACCGCCTCTCGGCCGAGCTGCGGGACATCACCCTGTTCCACGAGCTCTTGAACAAGCAGGGCCGCCGGTTTTCGCTGATCTTCGGTCCGCCGATCCCGCCCGGCGTGCTGGACCCCGACGCCGGCAAGGCGACGCTCGAGCTGAAGCGCTATGTGGAGCGGGTGCTGCCCAACGAGCCGGACCGCCCCTTCGCATGATCCTGAACGCCGAGACCGAACTGCGCCTGGCCGGCGAGGCCGACACCGCGCGCCTGGGCGCAGCGCTGGCGAGCGCGCTGCGGGCGGGCGAGGCGATCTGCCTCTACGGCCCTCTCGGGGCGGGCAAGTCCACCCTGGCGCGGGCGCTGATCCGGGCCCGCACGGGTCCCGACGAGGACGTGCCGAGCCCCACCTTCACCCTGGTGCAGTTCTACGAGGGCGACGGCCTTGCGATCGCCCATTTCGATCTCTACCGCCTGGCTTCGCCGGACGAGGCGTACGAGATCGGCCTCGAGGAGGCGCTGGACGACGGTGCGGTGCTGATCGAATGGCCCGAGCGGCTGGGCGACGCGCTTCCGCCGCATCGACTTGAAGTGCGGATCACGCCAGAACCGGCAGCGGACGACAGCGTGCGGCGCGTGCGGCTGATCCCGCATGGCGCCTGGGAGGGTCGAAGGGTTGAGTTCGGATCGTGAGGCGCTGAAAGCCGATTTCCTGGCCCGCCACGGGCTGGCCGACGCGCGGCGCGAGCCGCTGGCCGGCGACGCCTCGACCCGCCGCTACGAGCGCCTGCGCCGTCCCGACGGGACCAGCCTGATCTTCATGGACCAGCCGCCGGTGGAGAGCGCCCCCTGCCCGCCGGACGCCACCCCCGAGCAACGCAAGGCGGCCGGCTACAACGCCCGCGCCCGGCTCGCCGCCGGCCGGGTGGACGCCTTCATCGCCACCGCCGAGTGGCTGCGGTCCCAGGGTCTGTCGGCCCCCCACATCGTCGCCCACGACGCCGCCGAGGGGCTCGCCGTGCTGGAGGACCTGGGCGACGACCTCTACGCCCGGCTGATCGAGAAGGGGCTGGACGAAGGCCCGCTCTACGACGCCGCCGTCGACGCGCTCGCCGCCATTCACGCAGCCAGCCCGCCCGAGGTGCTGACCCACGAGGGGGTGAGCTGGCCGCTACTGACCTACGACGACCTCGCCCTGCAAACGGGCGGGGAGATGTTCCTCGAGTGGTGGCCCAAGTACGCGGGCCTTGCGCCCTTCCCCGACGAGGCTGTCGCCGAATGGGAAGCGCTGTGGGCCCCGATCCGCGCCCGCGGCGAGGCGCAGGCCTCGGTGTTCTGCCACCGCGACTACCACGCCGAGAACCTGATCTGGCTGCCGCAGCGGCCGGGCCCCCAGCGGGTCGGCATGCTGGACTTTCAGGACGCGGTGCGCGCCCACCCGGCCTGGGACTTCTCCATGCTGCTGCACGACGCCCGCCGGGACGTGTCGCCGGAGCGGGAGAAACAGGCCCTCGACCGCTACCTGTCGATCCGCAGCGACCTCGATCGCGAGGCCTTCCTGGCCGACTACCACGCGCTGGGCGCGCTCAACATGGCGCGCATCCTGTTCATCTTCGCCCGCCAGGTCGCCGGCTACGGCCGGCCGCGCTACGAGGCCTTCATGCCCAGGACCTGGCGCTACCTGAACCGCTGCCTGGCCGCGCCCGAACTGGCGCCGGTGAAGGGCTGGTTCGACGTCTGGGTCCCCGCAGAGGCGCGCCGGTGACGCCGGGACCCAAGCGCGCGATGGTGCTGGCCGCGGGGTTGGGCACCCGCATGCGGCCGCTCACCGACACCACCACCAAGGCGCTGATCACGGTCGGCGGCAAGGCGCTGATCGACCACGTGCTCGACCGGCTCGCCGAGGCCGGCGTGGAGGAGGCGGTGGTCAACGTCCACCATTTCGCGGACCAAGTGGAGGCCCACCTGGCGGCGCGCGCCTTCCCGCGCATCAGCATCAGCGACGAGCGGGCCGAGCTGCTGGACAGCGGCGGCGGCATCCAGCACGCCCGCCCCCTGCTGGGCGAGGACCCGATCTTCGTCGCCAACATCGATTCCATCTGGATCGAGGGGAAGACTCCGGCGCTGGAGTCGCTGAAGCGGGTCTGGGACCCCGCGAAGATGGATGTCGCCCTGCTGCTGGTCCCGCGCGGCCAGGGCATCGGCTTCGAGGGCCCGCGCGGCTTCTTCATGGACGCCGAGGGCCGGCTGACCCACTCGGCCGAGCCGGAGCCGCCGACCCCCTACGCCAACGTCGGCTTCCAGATCATCAAGCCGGAGGTGCTGGACGGGGCCGGCGAAGGCGCCTTCTCGATGGTGCCGATCTGGCGGGACCTGGCCGCCCGCGGCCGGCTCTACGGGGCGGTGATGGACGCCTTCTGGATGCACGTGGGCGACCCGGCCGCGAGGGAGGCGGCGGAGGCGCGCCTGAGATGAGCGCGGCGGCGATCTTCGGCGGCCCGGGTCCGCAGTGGTTCAGCATCCCGGCCCACCGCCCGTTCGCCGAGGATCTGGCGCGCGGCCTCTGGGAGGCGCTGATCGCCGAGGGGCCCGAAGCGCTCGCCCAGGCGGTCGTGCTGACCCCCACCCGGCGCGGCGCGCGGGCGCTGAGCGACGCCTTCCTCAAGGCCGCCGGGACCCGCGCCCTGCTGCCGCCGCAGATCCTGCCGCTGGGTGACCTCGACGAGGGCGAGCCGCCGTTCGAGCCGGGCGACCTGGCGCTCGACCTGCCGGCCGCCATCGACCCGCTGCGCCGCCGCTTCGAGCTCACCGGCCTCGTCAAGGCGCACGAGGGGCTGCTGAGCCGCGAGCTGGACGCCGTCGCCGCCCTGGAGCTGGCCGACGCCCTGGGCGGCTTCCTCGACAGCCTGCAGATAGAGGAGATCTCCGCCGCCGACGGCCTCGCCGAGCTGGTGGAGGACGACCTCGCCGAGCACTGGCGGATCTCCCGCACCTTCCTGGAGGCGGCGCTGGAGGACTGGCCCAGGCGCCTCGCCGAACTCGGCCTGGTGGACGTCAGCCAGCGCCGGGTGCAGCTGTTGCGCGCCCTGGCCGAGAAGTGGACCGCCGAGCCGCCGTCCGGACGGCTGCTCGCCGCAGGCTCGACCGGCACGGCTCCAGCCACCGCCGACCTGCTGGCGGTGATCGCGCGGGCCCCTCAGGGCTGCGTCGTGCTGCCTGGACTGGACGAACACCTGGCCGACAGCGCCTGGGCGCAGGTCGAGGAACAGCACCCGCAAGGGGCCATGAAGCGGTTGCTGGACCGCGCCGGGATCGAACGTGGCGAGGTCGCCGTCTGGCCGGCCTCCCGGCCCCACCTGCAGCTGGGCCACTGGCGGCGGCGGGTGATAAACGAGGCGCTGCGTCCGGCCGAGGCGACCGCCGACTGGCTGAACGTCATCGGCGAGCTGGCCGGCGAGGGCCCCGGCCAGCCGGGCGTCACCATCGCCCGCGGCTTCGAGGGAATGAGCCTGGTCTCCGCCCGCAGCGAAGAGGAGGCGGCCACCGTCGCCGCCCTGCTGCTGCGCGAGGCGCTGGAGACGCCGGGGATGACGGCCGCCCTGGTCTCGCCCGACCAGGCCCTGTCGCGGCGCGTCGCCGCCCGGCTGGCCCGCTGGGGCATCGCGCCGGACTCCTCGGCCGGCGAAGCCCTTGCCGGGCGCCGCTGCGGGGTGCTGGCCCACCTCTTGGCCCGCGCCGCCGCCGACCCGCTGGACCCGGTGCTGTTGCTGGGCCTGCTCAAGCATCCCTTCACCCGCCTGGGCCTGAGCCACGAGCGGCTGGAAGCGTTGGCCGTCGCGCTCGAGGAGAAGGGCCTGCGCGGCGCCCGCCCGCAGAGCTGGGAGGCGCTGGAGCGGCGGCTCGCCGGCAAGGGCGCCGACGCCTGCGATCTGTCCGTTCGGCTGCGCGCGGCGCTCGAGGGCCTGACCGCCCCCTTCTTGGACGGCCCCGCCCGGCCCGCCGCGGCGGCCGAGGCGCTGGCCCGCGCCATGGAGGCCTTCGCCGCCGACGAGACGGGCGCCACCGGCGAACTCTGGGGCGGGAACGGGGGCGAGGCGATGAGCCGGCTGCTCGCCGGGCTGATCCACGAGTCCGCCGGGCTGCCGCCCACCGGCGCCGACCGCTTCGCCGACCTGCTGGACGCCCTGATGGCCGCCGAGACGGTGCGGACCGGCGGGGCGACCCACCCGCGCCTGCGGATCCTCGGCGCTATCGAGGCCAGGCTGGTGCGCGCCGACCGGCTGATCGTCGCGGGACTCGAGGAGGGTGTCTGGCCGAAGGGCGCGCCGCTCGATCCCTTCCTGTCGCGGCCGATGCGCCGGAAGCTCGGCCTGCCGCCGCCGGAACGCCGCATCGGCCTTGCCGCACACGACTTCGCCCAGGCCGCCTGCGCCCCCGACGTCGTGCTGCTGCACGCCGAGCGGCGCGAGGGCGCGCCGGCGGTGAAGTCGCGCTGGCTGTGGCGGCTGGAGACCCTGGCCAAGGGGGCCGGCGTGGAAATCCCCGGCCGGCCGGAGCTGCTGGCCTGGGCCCGCGCCCTGGACGCCCCCGGCCCCTACTCGCCCGCGAGGCGCCCGGCGCCGGTCCCGCCGGTCGAGCACAGGCCGCGCGAGATGTTCGTCACCCGCGTGGAGACCCTGACCCGCGACCCCTACGCCGTCTGGGCGCGGGACATCCTCAAGCTCTACCCGCTCGACCGGCCCGACGAGGCGGTCGAGGCGCGCGCGCGCGGCACGGCGATCCACAAGGCCTTCGAGATCTTCTCCACCGAACACGCCGGCCCGCTGCCGGACGACGCGGCGCAGATCTTCGAAAGGCTCTATCTCGACGCCCTCGTCGAGGCCGGCATGCCCGCCGAGGCGCTGGTGCGCGAGGCGGCCCTGGCCCGCGAGGCCGCCGCCTGGGTGATCGAGCTGGAGCGCGACCGCCGCGACGGCCGCGTCATCCACATCGAGCAGCAGGGCGAGCTGACCATCGACGCGCCCGCCGGACCCTTCACGCTCAAGGCTCGCGCCGACCGCATCGAGGTCACCGCCGACGGGTTCGGCCACGTGCTGGACTACAAGACCGGCAAGGCGCCCTCGAAGAAGGAGGTTGCGACCGGGTTCTCGCCGCAGCTCACCCTGACCGCCGCCATCCTGGCCGGCGGGGGCTTCGACGGGCTGGGCCGGCCGACGCCCGGCGACCTCGCCTACCTGGAGATCACCGGCCGCAAGCCCGCCGGCAGGGTCGAGGTGCGGGCCGCCGCGGGGCCGGACGCGCAGGACGCCGCCGCCAAGGCGCTGGCGGGCCTGGCCGAGCTCGTCGCCCGCTTCGACAATCCCGCCCAGCCCTACCTCTCGCGGGTCGCGCCGCAGTTCGTGAAGGCCCGCATCAGCGACTACGACCACCTGGCCCGCGTCTTCGAATGGTCCACCAGCGGCGAGGATGGCGAGGAATGAGCCGTGCGAGGGACGCCGATGGGTGAGGTGATCCACCTGGCGGAACCCGACCCGCAGCGGCGGGCGGCGGACCCGACGCTGTCGGCCTTCGTCACCGCCAACGCCGGCTCGGGCAAGACCAAGACGCTGATCGACCGGGTGGCCCGACTGCTGCTGGCGGGCGCGACGCCGGAGACCATCCTGTGCGTCACCTACACCAAGGCCGCGGCCGCCGAGATGCAGCGGCGGCTGTTCGATCTCCTTGGCGGCTGGTCGGTGGCGAGCGACGAGACCCTGCGCGCCGACCTCGCCAAGTTGCAGGGCCGCCAGCCCTCCGACTACGATTCCAAGCACCTGTCCGAGGCCCGGGCGCTGTTCGCCCGCGCCCTGGAGACCCCGGGCGGGCTGAAGATCCAGACCATCCACGCCTTCTGCGAGAAGCTGCTGCGGCGCTTCCCGGTCGAGGCGGGCGTCTCGCCGGGTTTCAAGGTGCTGGACGATGCGGCCTCCGCCGCCGTCGCCGAGGCGGCCCGCCGGGCCGTGGCGCGCGAGGCGCTGAAGCCGGGGCTGCTGGCCGAGGCCTACGCCCGCTTCTCGGTGGCCCTGGACTTCGGCAGCTTCCAGGAAATGTTCCGGGCCTTCGAGGCCAGGCGCGGCGCCATCGCCGCCTACATCGACAAGTGCGGCGGCCTCGCCGGCGTGCCGAAGGCGGTGGCGGGGGCCTGCGGTCTCGACGGGCTGCTCGACGCCGAACAGGTGGAAGCCGAGGCGCTGTCGCCGCCCGCGATCGACGCCGCCGCCTGGCGCTGGGCCGCCGAGGGCCTCTCGAAGGGCAGCGAAAAGACCGACGTCCCTAACGGCCTGAAGGCGGCGCAGGTGGCCGAGGCCGCCGCGCGCGGCGAGAGCCGCCCCGAGCTCGTCCGCGAGATCCTGTTCACCAAGGCCGGCGAGCCGAAGAAGACCTGCGCCACCAAGCAGGTGGACCCGGCCGTCTGCGAGTTCCTGAAGGCCGAGCAGGCGCGGCTGGAAGCGGCCTTCGAGACGGCAAGGCGGGCGCGGGTGGCCGAGGACACCGTCTACGCCCTCACCCTCGCCTGGTTCTACGTGCAGGCCCACGCGGCCGAGAAAGCGCGTTCCGGCGGCCTCGACTTCGCAGACCTCATCGAGCGCAGCTGCGCCCTGCTTGCCAGTGAGCCGGCGGCGGCCTGGGTGCTCTACAAGCTGGACGGCGGCATCGACCACATCCTGGTGGACGAGGCCCAGGACACCGCGCCCGACCAGTGGCGGATCGTCCGCGCCCTGACCGGCGAGTTCTTCGCCGGCGGCGAGCGGCGCAGCGGGCAGCGGCTGGAACGCAACATCTTCGTCGTCGGCGACGAGAAGCAGTCGATCTACTCCTTCCAGGGCGCCCAGCCGGAGCTGCTGATCCACGAGTTTGAATTCCACCGGCAACGGGCGAGCGGCGCCGGCTACCGCTTCGAGCGGGTGGACCTCCTGGCCTCCTGGCGCTCGACGCCGCAGGTCCTCTCCTTCGTCGACGCGACCTTCTCCCCGCCCGAGCTGGCCGAGGCCATCCTGCCGCGCGCCTCGGCCGAGAAGATCGAGCACCGGGCGATGCGCGCCGAACACGCCGGCTGCGTCGACATATGGCCGCTGGAGCAGGAGGCGAAGGGCGCCGAGCGCGAGGCCTGGGACGCCCCGCTCGACGCCGAGAGCGAGACCAGCGCCAACCGGCGCCTGGCCGAACGGATCGCCGCCGAGATCGCCGCCCTGATCGAGCGCGGCGATGCGGTCTTCGACCCCCGCATCGAACGGGACGACGGGGGCCGCGGCGACTGGCGGCCGGCTACGGCCGGCGACGTGCTGATCCTGGTGCGCCGCCGCAAGGCGCTGTTCGAGGACATCCTGCGGGCGCTGAAGCGGCGGGGCATTCCTGTGGCCGGCGCCGACCGGCTGGCGCTGTCCGAGCACATCGCTTTCGACGACCTGCTGGCGCTGGCGCGCTTCGTCCGCTTCCCGCGCGACGAGCTGACCCTGGCGGCGCTGCTGCGCAGCCCGTTCTGCGACGTCTCCGACGACAGCCTCTACGACCTGGCTCACGGCCGCGGGCGCGAGAATCTGTGGGCCAGGCTGCGCCGGCGGGCCGACGAGCGCGACGAGTGGCGCGCGGCGCGCGACTTCCTGCAGGCCTCCCTCGACGAAGCGCAGGTGCGCCGCCCCTTCGAGTTCTACGCCCGCCTGCTGACCCTTTCGGGACCCGACGGCCGGACGATGCGCCAGCGGCTGCTGACCCGGCTGGGCGGTGAGGCCGAGGACGTGCTCGACGAGTTCCTGGCCCAGGTGCTGGCCGCCGAGGGCCGCGGGGTGCACGAGCTGGAGGGCCTGGCCGCCGCTTTCGCCGGCCTCGACATCACCGTGAAGCGCGAGATGGAGGCCGGCCGCGACGAAGTGCGGGTGATGACCGCCCACGGCGCCAAGGGCCTGGAGGCGCCGATCGTCTTCCTGCCCGAGACCACCCTGACCCGCACCGCCCGCGGCTCTCCGCTGATGGAGACCGAGAAGGGCGGCTTCCTCTGGTGCGCCTCGGCGGCCAACGACTGCGAGGCCTCGGCCGCCGCCCGCGAGCGCCGCGCCAAGCGCGAGGAGCAGGAGGCGTACCGCCTGCTCTACGTGGCCCTGACCCGCGCCCGCGACCGGCTGGTGCTGTGCGGCCGCGCGCCGGCCGGCGCCAAGCCCGAGAACATCAAGGGCTGGTGGGGGGCGGTCGACGCCGCCTTCCGCCACGCCCACATCGAGCCGCACGTGCGCGAAGTGGCCGTGGGTGACATGGTTGTCCGCCGCTACGGCCCCGACCCGAAAAAGCTCGGCAAGGCCCGCCGCGACGAGGCGGCCGCCGCGCCGCTCCCGGACTGGGCGCGCCGGAGCGCCGAGCCCGAGGCCTTCGCCCGCTACGCCCCGCCCTCGACCCTGGGGGACGAGGCCCGCGCGGCCGCCGCCTCGCCGCTGGCGATGGAGCAGGGCCTCGGCCGCTTCCGGCGCGGCGACCTGATCCACCGGCTGCTGCAGGTGCTGCCCGACGTGCCGTCGGCCGAGCGCGGGGCCGCGGCCCGCGCGCTGCTGGCCCGCGAGGGCGACCTGACCGAGGCCCAGCGGGAGGAGATGGCCGCGGCGGCGCTGTCGGTGCTGCAGGACGCGCGCTTCGCCGTGGTGTTCGGCCCGGGATCACGGGCCGAGGCGCCGATCATCGGTACGGCCGCGGCCCTGCCGGAGGGTCTGGCGATCTCCGGCCGCATCGACCGGCTGGTGGTGCTGCCGGACCGGGTGCTGGTCGTCGACTTCAAGACCAACCGGCCCTCGCCGGCGCGGATCGAGGACGCCGATCCCGCCTACATCCGCCAGATGGCGCTCTACGCCGCGGTGCTCGGCGAGGTGTTACCGGGGCGGGCGATCGAGGCCGCCCTGGTGTGGACGGATGGCCCGAAGCTGATGCCGATCCCAGAATTCCTGTTGGCCCGAAGCCTTGTCGAGCTGCGCCGTGGCGCTTGATGCCCGCGCGAGCGCCGCCTACATCGGGATCGCAAGACGCGAGGCTGCGTTCATCAGCCTTGCGAGCGAGGAGCTTTTCCGATGAGCACCGTGAAGGTCACCGACGAAACCTTCGAGCAGGAAGTCCTGAAGGCCGACAAGCCGGTCCTGGTGGACTTCTGGGCCGAATGGTGCGGTCCCTGTAAGCAGATCGCCCCTGCGCTCGAGCAGATCGCCGAGGAGCTCGCCGGGCAGGTGACCGTGGCCAAGCTCGACATCGAGGAGAGCCCGACCACCCCCTCGCGCTACGGCGTGCGCGGCATCCCGACGATGATGCTGTTCAAGGGCGGCCAGATGGCCTCGATGAAGGTCGGCGCGATGCCCAAGAACAAAATCCTGGAGTGGCTCTCCGAGGTCGGCGTCCAGAGCGTCGCCTGATCCGAGCCCTTCGACGCCCCGGCCGCCGCCGGGGCGTTTTGCTTTGTTGCGGAGGCGGCCATGAGCGACGAGCTGGACGTGGTGAACAACGCCGAGGCCGGCCGCTTCGAGGTGCAGCTGGGCGAGGACGTGGCCTTCGCCGAATACCGCCGCCTGGCCAGCGGGATCATGTTCCCGCACACCGAGGTGCCGCCCGCCTTCGAAGGCAAGGGCGTGGGCAGCAAGATCGTCCGCACCGCCCTCGAGTGGGCGCGGACCGAAGGCCAGAAGGTGATGCCCACCTGCCCCTTCGTGGCCGGCTGGATCCGCAAGCACCCCGATTATCACGACCTCGTCCACGAACATTACCGCAAAGCCGTCGGCATCTGAGCAGCGCGGATGCTGCTGAAGGGTGACAGGTAGGCCTTCGGCCAACCAGTCACCGAAGTCCGCCGGTGACTGGTTGCGCGCAGCGCTACCTGTCACCTGTCTCCGGCCTGTCAGTTCGGCCAGGTCTCAGGGCTGAGCGCGAGGACTTCGCCGGCGAAGTGGAGGCCGCCGCAGATGAGGACGTGGGGCGCGGCGCCCGGCAGGTCGAGGGCCGCCCGGACCGCCTCCGTCACGTCGGCGCAGGGCTCGGCCCGAAGGCCCGCGGCGCGGGCGGCGGCGGCGAGCTCGTCGGCGGGCGAGGCATTGGGCGAATCGAAGGTGGTCGCGAACACCTGCGGCGCGAGGTCCGCGAACGGCGCGAAGAATCCCTGGGCGTCCTTGCGGGCGTACATGGCGGACACCAGCAC
>Ga0172382_10001553_pt1 | contig 40809 bp, 43 predicted proteins | sample Leawel138RmetaG_FD_122245 | JGI IMG/M metagenome (GOLD analysis project Ga0172382, IMG submission 122245) | Leachate microbial communities from a municipal landfill in Southern Ontario, Canada - Leachate well 138R metaG | ecosystem: Engineered > Solid waste > Landfill > Unclassified | place... | reverse complement strand
CAGCAGCCAGGAGGTCTGTTCGGTGTAATCAAGTTCGCTGGAGGAGCCTGCATCTTTGTGGAGGATGTCATCGATATTCTTGAAAGCCTGCTCGAACATGCGTGTCTCTTGCGGTCAGTGGTTTTATGTATGTGACCTGAATATAAGGCATTGGAGGCACGGCGGGAAGGCGCTTGGCGGATTGTTCCCAACAATACCATTGCGCAAATTGTACAGCCCCCAATCACGTAACTTTCGATCTCGCTCATACCTTAAAACCCTCCGATCTGATGCCAAAAGGCACACATTTGGGTTATACTGTGCGTCATGAAGCCGATCAACTGGAATCCTGAGAAAAACCAACAGCTTATTTCAGAGCGTGGGGTTTCGTTTGAGGACGTCGTTTTCTATTTACAGCAAGGCGCATTGCTGGACGATATTGAGCATCCAAACAGAGACAAATATCCGAGTCAACGTATATTTGTGATCGACATTGATGGTTATGTGCATCTTGTACCCTATGTTGAAAACCGAAAAGAGATTTTCTTGAAAACAGTAATTCCGAGCAGAAAGACGACCCAACAGTATCTTGGAGAGAAATCATGACTGAGCCTAAACTAAGCAAAGAAGAAAAAGAAATTCTTGAAGAATTTGAAGCGGGTGAGTTCAAATCTGTACTCACGCCCGGGCGTATAAAAATGCTGCAAGCGGCTGCCGAGGAAACATTCAAAAAGGATAAGCGGATTAATATCCGGATTTCCAGTCACGATTTAGAGTCACTTCAAAGGCGAGCCCTTGAAGAAGGGATTCCATATCAAACATTGGTATCCAGCGTCCTGCATAAATATGTGTCTGGCGGGCTTCAGGATTTAATGGCTAACAAAGCATCCCAGCGGACGCAAAAATCACGCCGCTGAATTTTGCCGTTGGGCAAACACATGATGAACCAACACCGAATAGCGATGCATCAACGTGCTTCAGCAAAAACAGTTCCGGCCGTAAGGTCGCCTTAAAATTCAGCAGGGCGTGCTATATTTGACAATGAAAGGCAGGGATAAGCATGATCCCGCCATCAGGAGACCGACATGAACATGACAACCGCCATGAGTACCGCAGAAATTCTTGAAAAAGCCCATGAACGCGCCAAGGCTGCAGGCAAACGCCATGCCGGGGATATGACCCCTGCAGAAGCCCACGCGCTGCTTCGCGAACACCCCGACGCCGTACTGGTGGATGTCCGCTCGCATCCGGAGCTGGATTTCGTGGGCATGATTGAAGGGGGCAAACATATTCCCTGGCAGAACTATCCCGGCATGACGCCCAATCCGGATTTTGACCAGCAGATCAAAAAAGAAGTGACGCCCGATAATATCCTGCTACTGCTTTGCCGTACCGGTGGCCGTTCGCTGGCGGCTGCCGAGCATCTGGCTGGCTTGGGTTATCACCACTGCTACAACATTCTGGGGGGCTTTGAGGGTAAGCAGGACCACCAGGGTCAGCGCGGCAAAGTCGAGGGCTGGAAAGCCAGCGGCCTGCCGTGGAAACACAAGTAAGGCCGGGCAGAAGCTTACCAGACCGGGGCAGTTTGACTCAGCTTTGACAGGCCGGGCAGAACAGCGCGTTTTTACCACCCACCGACAGGGTTTCGAGGGCGGCACCACAGCCGGGACACTGGTTATCTTCCCGGTGCCGAGTGAGGAAGGTTTTGGGTAGCAGATTGGTTTTGGCCTGACAGCGAACTGCCCGGTCCAGCACCTTGGGAATCTGTTCCAGAAAACGGTCGCGCTCTTCGTCCGTCAGGCTGGGGGCGGTGCGATCAGGACGTAGGCGCGCCTGGTACAGGATTTCATCGGCCCACACCGCACCAATACCCGGCGCAAAAGCATCATCCAGAAGAATATTGCGCAGGGCGCTGCGGCGGCGAGACAATGCTTCACGCAAAACCGCCAGTCCTTCGCCATGCACCATCAAAGGATCGGGTCCAAGCTTGGTCAGAAAATCCACATCGCTGTTTTCGTCGAGCATCCGCAGGCGATTACCTAACTGCGTGCCATGCAGGCGTAAGCGTTGATGTCCATTAATCTGAATTTCCAGAACGGCCCGCGCTTCTTCTTCACTTTCTGCCTGGGCAGGCCCGCGCTCCAAATCGACAGTGAGTTCGCCACCCAGCTGCATGGCCAGAATATCCTTGCGCGCCAATTCCAGAAACAGGTACTGACCATAGCGATGCAAATCGGTAATTGGTTTGCCCTTGAAAGCGGCTTCTTCAATGCCCGCGCCATCGGTCAGCAACTCGCCTTTGGCGTTATGCACCTGCATGACATTGACCCGCTTGTTGAGGATGTTGCGGCGTAATTTTTGTTTCAGTAATTCCAGTTCTGGCAATTCAGCCATGTTTTCTCCAAATTCGATATTTTAATTGCTGTCAGGGGTTAGTCTAACCTGCATGGGACAATGCGCCAATGGCAGGAGACCGTTCCTCGCGCTGGAACATTGCGCCACTCGGGTGCCTGTGGCAACCTTTGTGCCACTTCAACAAATCGGCTGAACAACAGAATTCATGGATATTCCCGCCTATTCCCCCCAAGACCTTGAGCCAGCAGTGCAAAAACGCTGGCAAGACCAGCAGTCTTTCCGCGCACCCAGCGTGCCCGGCAAGGAAAAATTCTATGCTCTGGCCATGTTTCCGTATCCTTCGGGACAACTGCATATGGGCCATGTCCGCAATTACAGTATTGCCGACGCCATCGCCCGTTATCAGCGCATGCTCGGCAAGGATGTCCTGCAACCCATGGGCTGGGATGCCTTTGGTTTGCCTGCCGAAAATGCGGCTCTCAAAAATGGTCTGGCCCCGGCCGAGTGGACCATGGACAACATTGCCCATATGCGCGGGCAGTTGCAGCGACTGGGATTATCCTATGACTGGTCACGGGAATTAGCGACCTGCACCCCCAACTATTATCGCTGGGAACAATGGCTGTTCCTCAAGCTCTGGGAAAAGGGTCTGGTTTACCAGAAACTCAGCACCGTCAACTGGGATCCGGTTGACCAGACGGTGCTGGCCAATGAACAGGTGGTGGATGGTTGCGGCTGGCGCTCCGGTGCCCCCGTCGAGCGGTGCGAAATTGTTCAGTATTTTTTGCGCATTACCGCCTACGCCGAAGAATTGCTGGAGGGCCTGGATACCCTGAATGAAGGCTGGCCGGAACAGGTGTTGACCATGCAGCGCAACTGGATCGGGCGCTCTGAGGGGGCGGAAATTCATTTTCCCCTGGCGAGCGGAGAAGGGGTTATCAAGGTCTTTACGACGCGCCCCGACACCCTGATGGGCGCCACTTATCTGGCCGTAGCGCCGGAGCATCCTCTGGCCTTGCAGGCGGCAGAGCAGAATTCGGCCTTGGCTGAATTTCTGGAGCGTTGCCGGCATGGCTCGGTTTCCGAAGCCAGCATCGAAACCCAGGAAAAAGAAGGACATCCTCTCGGCCTGTTCGTCAAACATCCCTTGACCGGCGCTGAACTGCCGGTCTGGACAGCCAACTTTGTGCTGATGGGTTATGGAGAAGGGGCCGTGATGAGCGTGCCCGCCCATGACCAGCGTGACTTCGAGTTTGCCCGGAAATACAGGCTGCCCATCCAGATTGTCATTGCGGCAGAATCTGCGCCGGTTGAAGCAGCCGCCATGACCGAAGCCTACACAGGTGCCGGAACTTTGCTGCATTCGGGAGACTTCAACGGTCTGGATAGTGTGCAGGCAAAAACCCGCATCACCGAGGCCGTTGCCGAACGCGGTCTGGGCCGGAAAACCATCAATTACCGTCTGCGCGATTGGGGAATTTCCCGTCAGCGTTACTGGGGTACGCCCATCCCCATGATTCATTGTGAACATTGTGGCGTGGTGCCGGTTCCTGAGCAGGACTTGCCGGTCGTGCTCCCCACCCATTATCAACTCAAGGACCCCCGCTCTCCCCTGCTGGATGATCCGGAGTTTCTGAATGTGCCCTGTCCGCGCTGCGGGGCTCCGGCGCGACGTGAAACCGATACCATGGATACTTTTGTGGAAAGTTCCTGGTACTACGCCCGTTTCGCCTGTCCTGATGCCGACACCATGCTGGATGCACGCGCCGCCGAGTGGTTACCGGTGGACCAGTATGTGGGCGGGGTGGAACATGCCGTACTGCATCTTCTCTATGCCCGTTTTTTCAATCGCCTGCTGCGGGATGTGGGATTGTTGCCTGCAGATGCTGTTCACGATGAACCCTTCAAGCAGTTGCTCACCCAGGGCATGGTGCTGAAAGACGGCAGTAAAATGAGTAAATCCAAGGGGAACACCATTGACCCTCAGGGACTCATTGATCGCTATGGTGCGGATACTGCCCGTCTTTTCATTTTGTTTGCGGCCCCCCCCGAACAACATCTGGAGTGGTCTGATGCGGCTGTCGAAGGGGCGCATCGCTTTCTGAGCCGCATCTGGCGTCTGGTCCATGAATATGGGGCAGAGAATCTGATGGTACCGGCAGAATTGTCTGACGAGGCGAAAGATCTGCGTCGCACTGTTCATCAGTGCATTGAACGCGTCAGCCGCAATATGGAAGGTCGTTACCACTTTAATGTGGCTATTGCGGCCATCATGGAACTGAGTAACAGCCTCATGAAAGTCGGTGCTGATGCGCCCAAAGACTTGCGTGCCGTACTGGGCGAGGGATTGCGTGCCATTGTGCTGATGCTCTCGCCTTTTGCCCCGCACATAACTGAAATACTTTGGGAAGTATTGGGCCAGAAAAGCAATATCATCCATACCCCATGGCCCAGCGCCGACCCCGAGGCACTCAAGTCGGACACGCTGACCCTGGTCATCCAGGTCAATGGGAAATTGCGGGAACGCATGGATTTTCCGGTGGCAGCGGACAATAAGGCCATCGAAAAGGCGGTGCTGGCCAGTCCCGCCATGCAGCGTCATCTGGAAGGTAAAACCGTGCGCAAAGTCATTGTCGTGCCGGGCCGTCTAGTTAATCTGGTGCTGGGATGAAAGCATGGCGCCAGCGTGGCATTTACGGGTTGATGAGCCTGCTTTTGCTCGCGCTGGCAGGCTGCGGGTTTCATTTGCAGACCGGATCAACCGTTCCAGCCCGGTTGCAGGGGATGCATGTCTCTGGCAGCGGTCCCAGTGGCGGCACCCTGGCCGCAGCCGTTCACCGTGAATTGCAGCGCGACGGTAATTACAGCCGCGCGGATGGTCCTGTCCTGCAAATTGATAATGCCTATGTCTCGCAAAGAATTATCAGCATCAGCCCCAGTAGCGGCGTGGCTCTGGAATTTCTGGATACCCTCCATGCGCAATTCAGCGTCATGGATGATCAGAAAAAAGTCATTCTTCCCGCCCAGTCACTGCTGGTGGAAAACAGTTTCAGTTATAACAGCGGAAACCCTCTGGCTACCAATGAGCAACAAATTCGCATGGAAAGATTGCTGATGGAGCAGGGTGCCCGGCAGATTCTCCGGCGGGTTCTGAACAGTCCGGTCGTCCGCCAGTCCGGCGGCTGAGATGCGACTCAAGCCGGGACAGTGGTCAGGACACCTGCAGGGTAAGCTAGCGTCCGTCTACGGTTTGTTCTCTGATGAACCGCTGCTATTGCAGGAGGCTGAAGAAGCACTCTGCCAGGTTGCAGCAGAGCAGGGTTTTGCCCAACGCCAACGGCTGAATCATTCCTCCGCCCCTTGGGATGCGCTGCGGGATGAGCGGGATGCTGGCTCGCTTTTCGCTGAACAACGCCTGCTCCTCCTGCGTCTGGACAGCATCAAGCTGCCCAAGGAAGGCGTCAGCGCCCTGCAGTACTGGCTGGCTTCGCCACCCCCCGATGCCCTGCTCGTCTTCAGCGGCCCGCGCCCCGATGCCAGCGTCCAGAAAACGCAATGGTTCAAAGCCCTGGAAAGTCACGGCCAGACCCTGTTGTTGTATCGTCCCGAAGGCGCAGACTGGATCCGCTGGATAGAACAGCGCCTCAAGCTGCAAAAAATGTCGGCCGATGACGAGGCCATCCAGTTGCTGGCGGATCTGAGTGCGGGCAATCTTGGGGCCTGTCATCAGGCCATTTTACGGCTGCAGCAGATTTATCCGGGGCAGGCGGTGGATGTTGCCGCTATTCGTAACGTACTGGCCGACAGCAGTCAGTTCAATATTTATGACCTGGCGGATGCGACCCTGCGCGCTGAACCGACGCAAATCCTGCGCATTATTGATCGTCTGCGCAGTGGCGATGGTGAACCAGCCCTTTGTCTCTGGGCACTCCACAAGGATTTGCGGATACTGGCGGAATTACGCGCTGCCCATGTGGACGTTGATCAGGTTTTTCGCCAGAACCGGGTATTCCCTCCCCGCCAGAACTGGTTCCGCGCGGCGGCGCGGCGTTTGCCGGGTCATAGCCTGCTGGCGGGTATCCGTGAATGCCTTGAAATTGACGCCCGCATCAAGGGTCAGGACCCTACTCCGGTCTGGCCCGCCCTGACCGATTTATGCCTGCGAATTGCCGGATCAGCCTGAGAACGGCACAATAGACCTAATATCCGCGCGAATGAATCCCCATTGGCAGGTCACATATTGCCCGACACGGAAGGTTCTTCGCTGAACTCATGTCAGCCAGACTGACACGAAAGAGGAGACTGATGATGGATTTGCACCAGGAAATGGAAAAAATTGGCGAACGGGCGCGCAGCGCCCAACGGCGTCTGCAAAGCGCCGATAGTGCCGCCAAGGACCAAGCCTTGCGCCTGATGGCAGAATTTTTACGGCGTGATGCCGATAATTTGCAGCGTGCCAATCGCAAAGATCTGCGCAGTGCCGAAGAGGCGGGCAAGGATGCCGCCTTTATTGACCGTTTGCGATTGGATGAGACGCGCATTGAGGCGATGGCCCGGGGCCTCGAAGAAATTGCCGCACTTCCCGATCCTGTTGGTGAAATCACGGATTTGCGTTATCGCCCCAGCGGCATCCAGGTCGGTCATATGCGGGCGCCGCTGGGTGTGATTGCCATGATTTACGAGTCACGTCCCAACGTCACGGCTGATGCTGCCGGTCTCTGCGTCAAGTCGGGCAATGCGGTCATTTTGCGCGGTGGCTCGGAATCCCTGCACAGCAACATGGCTATTGCCGAACGCTTGCGGGCGGCTTTGGGTAAGGCGGGATTACCTCTGGATCTGGTGCAATACGTTAACACGGCAGACCGGGAAGCCGTCGGGGTGCTGATCAGCATGGATGCTCATGTGGATGTGGTCATTCCGCGCGGCGGCAAAGGGCTGATTTCCCGCATCAAGGCCGATGCTACAGTGCCGGTAATTATGCATCTGGACGGCAACTGCCATGTTTACGTTGATGCCGATGCGGATGCCCGCAAAGCACTGAAAGTGGTGGTCAACGCCAAAACCCAAAGACTAGGCACCTGCAACACCGCCGAAAGCCTGTTGATCCACAAGGATCGCATGGAAGATCTGCTGCTTCCTATCGTCACGGCACTGCAGGAAAAAGGCATCGAAGTCCGGGCCTGCGAACGGAGCCTGCCACGCCTTGCAGGTGCCGTGGCAGCTACGGAAGAAGATTACGGCACGGAGTATCTGGGGCCCATCATTTCCCTCAAAATTGTCGACGATCTCGACGCCGCTATTGCGCACATCAATCGCTATGGGTCCCAGCATACCGAATCCATTCTCACTGAAAATTATACCCACGCCCGCCGCTTTTTGCGTGAAGTCGACGCGAGCTCAGTGATGGTCAATGCCTCCACCCGCTTCGCAGATGGATTCGAATATGGTCTGGGTGCGGAAATTGGCATTTCCACCAATCGTCTGCACGTCCGTGGTCCGGTTGGTCTGGAAGGGCTGACTTTGCAAAAATGGATTGTATTGGGAGACGGCCATATCCGCTCCTGAAGCCCTCACCGCAGCACTGCAAAAACTGCTGGACGTTCTGGCTGATGTCGAGTGCGTTAACGATGCAGGGGTGGTGCCCAATGCCCTGCTTCAGGAAGCAGAGCATTGGGGGGTTCCCCTGCGCCAGACTGCCGAGGGACTGCAGCTGGAGTATCCTCACCCGCCCCTTTCCCGCCCGGAAATTGCCGCTGTTGCCAACATTCCGGAAGCGCAAATCCGGATACTGCCAGCCTGTGCTTCGACCAACAACGAAATGCTGGACAGCGAAGCCAATCCCGGTATTTGTCTGGCAGAAAGTCAGTGGGCCGGGCGCGGGCGGCGGGCGCGTCACTGGTCTTCACCCTTTGGCCGGCATCTGGCCATGAGTTATGGCTGGACGCAAGCGGCCAGCATTAACCCTGCCCTGACCCTGGTGGCTGGTCTGGGGGTTTTTCAGGTGCTGCAAAAAAGTATCAGCGGATTGTGGATCAAATGGCCCAATGACATTTGGATTGGCGGGCAAAAACTGGGGGGACTGCTGCTGGAAGCGCGCCGCCTGCCCTCCGGGCAAAACCGCCTGGTACTTGGCCTGGGGCTGAATGTGCACGACGATCCTAGCCTGCCGGACACTGCCACGAGTTTGGCGCAACAGCAGCTCAACCTGTCCCGCAGCCATCTTGCCGGACAAATCATTCGCCGCTGGCAGGATGATTTCGTCCGCTTTGATCGCGACGGCCTGGAACCCTTTCTGCCGTTCTGGAATGAAGCGGCAGCGCCCATGTTACGCCAGATCGTGCAAATCAGCGATGTGCGGGGACATTATCCGGCAGAAGTGCTAGGCATCGGGGGGGATGGCCGCCTGCAGGTACAGGAGCCGGACAAAGCCCCGGTATGGTTGAGTGCTGGCGACGTCAGCCTGCGGCCATTGGCATCATGATATTCATCGCCGTTGGCAATACCCGAACCCTGCTGGCACAGAGCAACGATGGTCTGCATTTTCAGAGCATCAGCGCCGCAACCGCCCTGCATCCTGCGCATATTTTACAGCAGTGGGAACAGCTACGCCCTCATGCAGAGGAAGAGACTTTTGCGCTGGGAGGGGTCGTGCCGGAGGCGTTGCAAACCTGGCGGGAATTATTACCCGAAGCACGTCTTCGCGAACCTGATCTTGCGGTGTTCAACCAACGCGTCCCCAACGCCTATGTCCCCGGCGAAGCGCTGGGCTTTGATCGACGCTGCTGCCTGCTCGCTGCTGCCCGGGATTACCCCGCCCAAAGCAGTATCATCATTGACATGGGTACGGCTATTACCATTGACCTGTTGGCCGATGGCCGCTTCCAGGGCGGCAGAATTCTTCCGGGAATCACCATGAGCCTTCATGCCCTGTTTCTCGACACGGCGCTCCTCCCCGACATGGATTTGCCCGTATCCGCCGCAGCTCTTGGTAACAGTACGGGTGCAGCCATCCAGTCCGGCGTGTTTCATTTATTTGCCGACGCCTTGCAGGGTGCCATCACCCATTTTCAGCAGATGTATCCCGACGCCCAGGTGCTACTGACCGGTGGTGATGCGGCGCTCTGGCAGGCGCAAATCCCCAACAGCCAGCATGTTCCCGATCTTCTGCTACGCGGTTTTTATGGATGGCTGCAGGCGTAATTATCGCCCTGAACTCCCCCACCCTGAAAACCGGCATTTTCCTCTTGGCGTTTGTAACGCCCCCATGTAGGCTACTCCCATGACCAAGCCCTTCCAGCGCGTCCTGCTCGTCAGCAAATACCGTGATCCTTCGGTACTTCCGGGATTACGCCTGTTACGTGATTTCATTCAATCCCAGGGGCGGGAAGTTTTTATCGAAACTCAATGTTCTGGCGAGATCGATGACACCCTTGGCCTGAAGCTGATGGCTTTCAGCGAAGCCCGCGCGGAAACGGATCTGGTTATTGCCATTGGCGGCGACGGCACCCTGTTAGGCACAGCCCGAAATACGGCCAGCAGTGGCATAGCCATTCTCGGCATTAATCAGGGACGGCTGGGCTTTCTGGCGGATCTGTCCATTGACCAAATAGAAAGCGCCCTGCCGCCCATTTTGCAGGGTCATTATCAGCAGGATCAACGCCGGGTCCTGCATGCTGAGTTGTGGCGCGACAATCAACAAATACACAGCGGCCTGGCCATCAACGAAGTATTTATTCATAAAGGCGGCGGTGAGAGCATGATTGAACTGAGCGTCCATATGGATGGCCGCTTTGTTTATACCCAGCGCGCTGATGGCGTCATCATTGCCACTCCAACGGGCTCTACCGCCTACGCCTTGTCAGCGGGCGGTCCCATTTTGTCCCCCAGCCTCGCTGCCCTGCTGCTGGTACCAATCTGCCCGCACACCCTCACCGCCCGGCCCCTGGTCGTCGCCGATACCGTAGCCATCCGTGCCCGCCTGACCGCCAGTCGTCAGCCTGCAGCCCTCAGCCTGGATAGTCACAGCAGCGTTCCTCTGGCCGTCGGCGATGAAATTCACATCCGCCGTGCCCCCTGCTCGGCACGTTTTATTCATCCAGAAGAGAAAAACTTCTTTCAGATACTGCGGGAAAAACTGCATTGGGCCGAATCACCGGGAGAAGATTAAATGCTGCTCAGCCTGCAGGTTCGCAATTTTGCCCTGATTGACAGCGTCAGTATTGATTTTGATGCGGGTTTGACCGTACTCACCGGAGAAACCGGGGCGGGTAAATCCATTCTGGTGGATGCCATCGCCCTGCTCCTCGGAGACAAGGGTCATGCAGGCAGTATCCGCCATGGTGCCGAGCAGGCCGAAATCAGTGCTGAATATGCCCTTGCCTCCAAACATGCCGCTCGCCAATGGTTGCGCGATCAGGATATGAATGCAGATGAACCGGTGTGCGTACTGCGCCGGGTCCTCCAACGCAATGGCCGTAGCCGGGCTTTTATTAATGGCTGCAACGTCACCCTTACCCAGCTGCGGGAGTTTGGTGAGTTTCTGATTGAGCTGCTGGGACAACATGAACATCAGAAGTTGCTCCACGCCGATCGCCAACTGGCCCTGCTGGACCGTTTTGCCGGGTTGGAAACCAGGCTGGATCAGGTGGCTGAAGCGAATCGGCTGTGGCGGGAACAGACGCTGCGCTGCCAGCAATTACGTACGGAGCAAACCCGTCAGAATGAGCAGGCCGATTGGCAACGCTTTCAGCTGCAGGAGCTGGAAGCCGCACAGTTGCAGGAAGAAGAATGGGAAAGCCTGCGCAGCGAAGAACAGCGTCTCGGGGCGGTCGAGAAATTGCGTGAACACCTCCAGGCGGCACTGGAAGCCCTGGAAGGGGAAGCGCATCCAGCCAATCGGGCCCTGGCCGAAGCCCAGCGTCATCTCGGCGTGGCTTCCCAGCATGATGCCCGCCTGCAGGAAAATGAGGCCTTGCTCAATGCCGCGCTCATCCAGGTCGAAGAAAGCATTTCCAATGTGCATAGCTATCTGGCTGATCTGGAAGCCGACCCCGAACGTCTGGAAGAAATTGCCCGACGCTTGCAACAGTTGCAGGATCTTCAACGCAAATATCATTGTGACTTACCGGGCTTAATCGCCAAACGCGATACCCTGCGTCAGGAACTGCAGGGAACAGAAAACCTAGAAAGCACGCTGCTCGCCGCTGAGCAGGCTTTACTCAAAGCCAAAACGACATATATTGAGCACAGCCATGCTCTCACGACGGCCCGGCAAGCCCGTCAGCAAGCCCTGGCGGACGCGGTTGCCGAACAAATCCGTCAGCTGGGCATGCCCCATGCTCAGGTGGAATTGCGTTTATCCAGCCATCCGGAAGAAGAAAAATTCTGGCGTGACTCCGGCTGGGATCAGACAGAAATCTGGATTACCGCCAACCCCGGCCATCCGGCACAGGCCCTGGCCAAGGTGGCTTCCGGCGGAGAACTCTCGCGTATCAGTCTGGCCTTGCAGGTCATTTTGGCTGCACCCGAGCGCATTGACACCCTGATTTTTGACGAAGTGGATGTGGGCATTGGTGGCGCCGTTGCCGAACGGGTAGGACGCCTGCTCCGCCGCCTTGGCGCGCAACAGCAGGTACTTTGTGTTACCCATCTTGCCCAGGTGGCGGCACAGGGTCACCACCACCTGCACATTGAAAAACAGGTGCGGGATGGTCAAACCCTCAGCGCCATAACCCCCCTGCAAGCGGAACAACGTCAGCAGGAAATTGCCCGCATGCTCGGCGGCATTGATCTCAACTCAGCCGTATTCGAAGCAGCGGCCACGCTTCTGGCCAATGTGGACGCATAATCTCAAAAACGGCAGTTGCCGGGGGTGCTTTGCAGCTGTAGCCGATAATCTACACTAGGCCGCTGGACGCCAGTCGCATACACTGGTTTCCGGCAATGCGCTGCCCATGTTCAGGGCAACCGGCATGGAGGAGTGGATGGCTGCGGACTTTATGGAAGAACAGAACACCGGACAAAAGATCATGGACTCTCCGGCTAAAGATCATCATGGCGCTATTTCGATTCCCCGACGCGTCCTGTTTTTTGCCATTATCATCCTGTTTCTGGTCGCGGGGGTCGTGTTTGCGGCCATTCAGGCGATTCATACCCTGGGCGACAGCAGCAATACGCTGATTGAAATTGGCTTGCCGCTGCAAAAGCAATTACTGGAAATTCATGGACAACAACGTCAGGCCGAATTTTATCAGGACCTGGCGCAGGTCCTGCCCCACTCTGGTTATGAAGCCACTTTTGCCCACCTGATTCATCACGAACAAACGTCTTTAAAGACACTACAGACTGGCGCGACAGCCTACCCCCAACTTGCCAGCGCACTCCAGCAACTACAAGTGAGTCTGAACAATTATTTGCAGTCCGCAAATACACCAGGCTCAGGGCAAGCGGCTGTGCTCGACGGCAAAGCCAGCCGGACGGCTGTTGAAGCACGTTTTCATGATGTTCATCAGGCCATGCAGTCCTTGCTGCTCAGCCAGGGAGAAGCGGCAGCGGCAGCGCGTTCTCAGGCCGTGCAACTGCTTTATGCACTCGTAGTCATCACGGCGCTGCTCAGCCTGTTGATACCCTGGCGGGTTGCTACGGCCTTAACCCGACCATTGAAGGACTTCCGTCTGGCCCTGGAGGACATCGGGGCGGGTAAAGTCGCCCATGTTGCCAGTGATGGACCCCAGGAATTACGCGATCTGGCCCGCAGCATCGACAGCATGCAGGCCCGCCTGCGGGAAGAAGAGCGCCTGCGCCACCAATTTCTCAGCCAGGTCTCTCACGAACTGAAAACCCCTCTGGCCTCAGCCCGTTCCGGCAGTGAATTACTGCTCAGCGAGCGCATCGGCCCGCTTCTGCCACGGCAACGCGAAGTCCTCGAAATTGTCGTCCGTCAGGTCAAGGAATTATATGCGGCTATTCAGGAAATGCTCGACATGCATGCCTTACAGGCGCAATCCCTGGATTTTTCACCCCAAACTGTCAAAGTATCCGAGATTCTCGAAGATCTACAAAAACGCATGCAGCCATTGACTGAAAAAAAGCAGCAAACCCTCCTTTGTGAGAGCCATGCACCGCTGGAAGTGTACGCCGACCCACAACGCTTGCGGCAAATTCTCAGCAACCTGGTCAGCAACGCCAACAAATACAGCCCTGCCGGCGGTCAAATCCACGTGCAGGCCATTGCCGAACAACAGGGCGTTCTGTTTCGAATAGAAGATGAAGGCCCGGGCATTCCTGAAGCCTTGCTGGAACGGGTATTTGAACGTTTTTATCAGGTTCCGGTCAGTAACAGTTTACCCCGGGGTACCGGATTGGGATTGGCCATCACCCGCGAACTGGTAGCCGCTCAAGACGGCTGGATACACATTCAAAACCGTCCACAAGGAGGGCTCAGCGCAGAAATCTGGCTACCCTCTTTTCCTCAGAAGGCAGCCCATTGATGTACCGATTATTGCTTGCGATCCGCTCACTCGGCACCTTCAGTATCCTATTGTTTCTGGGAGCCTGTGCAATGATTCATCCGGCAGCACCTGCTCAGCCCCAAGCCGCGCCGCTGCCGCTCTCGGAAACGCCCCGACCAGAGCTGCTCAAGGCATTGCATGATTGCGGTCCCGCTACCTCCGCCAGTTGTGCCAATATTCATCTTGCGCTGGCAAACAGCTATCTCAGCAGTGGCCCTCTCAATAAAACTGCCCTGGATAACGCCGCCCGGGAGCTCAGCATGGCGGCACAGAACCAGGATCTGGCCAGCCAGACCCTACCCTTGCGGCGCAGCGTCAATGCCCTGCTGGAAAATATTACTCTTCTTAAACGAGACAAAGTCCGCATTCAGCAGAGTAAAGCTCAGGTCATCGCTGCACAAAATGCTGCGGATGCCGCACAAGCACGGCTTCAACGTCTGGAATCCCTGCTCCACCAGCATGCAGAAAAAACCCTGGAAGCGCATGGCGCGCCCTTACCCTGAGATGCGTAAAACCATGTCCACTATTCTCATTATTGATGATGATCCGGATTTCTTGAGGCTGCTGGGTTTGTGGCTGGAAAGTGAAGATTATCGGGTACTGAGTAGCAACAATCCGCAGCAAGGGCTGGAACTACTGGACCAGGAAAGTGTGGATTTGTTGATCACCGATTTACGCATGCCCATCATGGACGGGATGGCGGTTCTTGAAGCCGCTCAGGCTCGTGATCCCGATTTGCCGGTTATTTTGCTAACCGCCCATGGCACCATTCCTAACGCGGTAGAAGCCATGCGTGCCCAGGCTTTTGGTTATCTCAGCAAACCGTTCAGTAATGACGAGTTACAAACATTATGCACGGCGGCCCTGGCACAACGCCTTGCTGGCCGTGAACTCAGCAAGTTAAGGGCTGACCTGCGCGCTCAGGCCGGGCAAAGCATCCTCCACCGCAGTCCGGTCATGGCCAGTCTGGTCAATGAAATTACCCGCATAGCCACTTCCCAGGCCAGTGTTTTTCTTTCTGGAGAAAGTGGGTCGGGCAAGGAACGTGTCGCCAGAGCTATCCACGAAGCCAGCGCCCGGAATGACCAGCCTTTTGTGGCCGTCAACTGTGGCGCCATTCCCTCCGAACTGGCCGAAAGCGAACTGTTTGGCCACGTTAAGGGGGCTTTTACCGGAGCCACTCAGGACCATATCGGGCTCATTCGCAGCGCCGACCACGGTACTTTGTTCCTGGACGAAATCGGAGACCTCCCCCTGGCTTTGCAGGTTAAACTGCTGCGGGTATTGCAGGAAGGGACCTTACGTCCAGTCGGAGCAAAAACAGAAATATCCGTGGATTTACGCGTTATCAGCGCCACCCATCAGGATATTCATGCGCTGACTACCAGCGGCGCCTTTCGGGAAGATCTATATTATCGCCTGCACGTCATTCCCCTACGGGTTCCCAGCCTCAGCGAACGTCCCGAAGACATCCTGCTCCTTGCCCAATATTTTCTGGATCGGGAAAGCCAGCGCCTGGAACGCAATATTCCAGGGTTCAGCCCCGAAGCCATGGACAAGCTGATGCAGCGACCCTGGCCCGGAAATGTTCGAGAGCTGGAAAACGCCATCACCTTTGCCGCCGCCGTCACCGAAAAAGGTTGGGTCTCGGGAGAGGCCATTCCCGATGCCGGCCGTCAGGGTGGATCCAGCGCCTTCCCGCCTTTGCAGGATGCCAAAACGGCCTTTGAAAGGGTGTATCTTGAAAATCTGCTGCGTGCCACCGACGGCAATATTTCCCGGGCTGCTCGCATTGCTGGCCGTCATCGTACGGATCTTTACAAGCTCATGCGCAAACATGGCCTGGCCCCGCAACTATTCAAAAATCAGGAGGATCGCGATGAGGCTCCGTAAACATCCACTACTTTCTGGCATTTTTTGTTATGCTGGTGCGGTCTTTGCTAAAACGGGGTCCCAATGACACTGCCAGTACCCGTTCAACCGCCTTCACGTTTTCAGCATCTGCATTTGCGCCGCTGGTTCGCCCAGGGCCTGCTCATCTCTCTTCCCATCGGCCTGACCATTTATGTGGTGTTATGGATTGGCGGCTGGCTCAACAACTTGTTTGAAGCGCCGATCAAGGCCATTTTCGGAATAGACATCCCCGGTCTGGGACTGGTCCTGACCTTGCTGACCATTCTGGGCGTTGGTTTTCTGGCTTCCCATGTCCTGACCGCATGGATTTTTGACTGGATGAACAAGGCACTGGCGCGAATCCCGGTTCTGCATAGCCTTTACAGCACCATTCAGGAAACGGTGGGATTACTGTTTGGTGGTGCAGACCGGGGCTTTCGCAGCGCCGTTCTGGTTCGGCAGGGGGGAGATATGGGCTACATCATCGGGCTGGTCACCCGTGACACCCTGCACGAACTACCGCACCTCCCCGAAGACTGTGTGGCCGTTTTTATTCCCATGAGTTATGGCGTCGGCGGCTTCACCTGCCTGATTCCCAGAGAAAAAATCATCCCGCTTCCGGACATGACACCCCAGCAGGCTTTACGTTTTGCCATGGCCGGTGGCGTCGGTGGTGGAAAAATACTTCGGGAAAAATCGGAACCCGGTATCCCGCACGAAGCTTCTGAATCCGACGCCGATTCTTCTTCATGAAGCTAAAACGGCCATTGGTCCGGGCGATTTGCAGCGAATTTGACCCGAGCTGTTCATGAAGTCAAACACTTTGCGGGAGGCGGGCTGTGTTCGTTATACTCGCCGCATACCAAAGGAGAACATGTATGGCTGAAGTGCGTAAAGCAGTTTTCCCCGTGGCGGGCCTGGGTACCCGATTTTTACCGGCCACCAAAGCCAGCGCCAAGGAAATGATGCCGGTAGTGGACAAACCTCTGATCCAGTACGCCGTAGAAGAAGCCATTGCGGCAGGCTGCGATCAGTTGATTTTCATCAGTGGCCGGGGGAAACGGGCCATTGAAGATCACTTTGACGTTTCCTACGAACTGGAAAACGAACTGGAAAAGCGTGGCAAAAAAGCCTTGCTGGAACAGGTGCAAAGTATTTTACCCAGTCATGTGAGTACCATTTTTCTGCGTCAGCCTTACCCTCTGGGGCTGGGCCACGCCGTACTGATGGCCAAGCCGGTTATCGGTGATGAACCGTTTGCCGTGCTGCTGGCCGATGATCTGATGCTCGGTGAACCACCTGTATTGGCGCAAATGGTCGAACAGCACCATCGCTATCAGGCCGGCATTCTTGGCGTCGAAGAAATCCCCCGTGAACACTCTACCCGTTATGGAGTGGTAGACGCCCGCCCGTGGGACGAACGTATTTTTCAGGTCAGCGGCATTGTCGAAAAACCCCAGCCCGAAAAAGCGCCTTCCAATCTGGGGGTGGTTGGTCGGTATATACTGCCCGCCCGTCTCTTTCATTTTCTGGAAAACACCCAGAGTGGCGCAGGAGGCGAAATCCAGTTGACGGATGCCATCGCCCATCTGCTCAGCGAACGTCAGGTGCTGGCCTATCGTTTTTCCGGTCAGCGCTTTGATTGTGGTGACAAACTGGGCTATCTCAAGGCCACCATTGCCTTCGGCAAATTACATCCCGAAGTGGGCGCCGATTTTACCGAGTATATGAATAGCCTCTGCCAGAGCCAGGGTAAGGCAGAAAATTCTGAGGCTGCTCATGAAGCGTAAGGGTATTCTCCTCGCCGGGGGTTCGGGTACCCGTCTGTATCCGCTGACCCAGGCAGTCAGCAAGCAGCTGATGCCGGTTTATGACAAGCCCCTGATTTATTATCCGCTCGCCACCCTGATGTTGGCGGGAATCCGCGAAATCCAGATTATTTCCACACCCAACGATCTTCCACGTTTCCAGCAGCTTCTGGGTGATGGTCGGCAGTGGGGGATGGATTTCTGCTATGCCGAACAGGCGAATCCTGACGGCCTTGCGCAAGCCTTACTGATTGCCGAAAACTTTCTGGCGGGGAGCCCTTCAGCACTGGTGCTTGGCGACAATGTTTTTTATGGACACGATCTCAGTGAATCCCTGCAGCAAACCAACCGGGCCGATAACGGGGCAACGATTTTTGCCTACCACGTTGCCAATCCCAAGGCTTATGGCGTGGTAGAGTTTGACCGTCAGGGGATTGCCATTGGACTGGAAGAAAAACCTGTCAAACCCCGCTCTTCTTTTGCGGTCACCGGCCTGTATTTTTATGATGCAGACGGGAGTCGTCTGGCCCGGGAAATCCGTCCTTCACCACGGGGAGAGCTGGAAATTACTGATCTGAATCGTTTATACCTCGAACAAAAACGCCTGCATGTGGAAGTGCTGGGACGCGGCACGGCCTGGCTGGATACTGGCACGCACGCTGACCTGCTCAGCGCCGGACAATTCATTCGCACCCTGGAAGAACGCCAGGGCCTGAAAGTTGCCTGCCCTGAAGAAATAGCCTACCGCATGGGTTATATTGATGCAGACACACTTACAGAACTTGCCGCCCCGCTGAAAAAAAGTGGTTATGGAGAATATCTCCTGCGCATCCTTGAAGAAGGGTCTCCGTTTTGATCATTGAAAAATTGCGCATCCCGGAGGTACTGCTCATTACCCCCAAAGTATTTGGCGATACCCGGGGATTTTTCATGGAAAGCTGGAATCAACGCCAGTTTAGTGATGCTGGTCTGAATCTGTCATTTGTGCAGGATAACCACAGCCGTTCTCAACAGGGCGTGCTGCGTGGCCTGCATTATCAGATTCATCAGCCCCAGGGAAAGCTGGTACGCGTTGTTTCAGGTGCTGTTTTTGATGTGGCCGTAGATTTGCGCCGCTCTTCTTCCACCTTCGGTCAATGGGTTGGGGCCACACTCTCCGAAGAAAATCATCAGATGCTCTGGGTACCACCCGGCTTTGCGCATGGCTTTTATGTATTAAGTAATTCCGCTGACTTCCTCTATAAAACCACCGAATTTTACGCCCCGGAAGCCGAGCGTTGCATAGTCTGGAATGATCCGGATATCGGCATAGACTGGCCCCTCCTCACGGATTCGAACCCCCAGCTGGCCAGCAAGGATGCAGCCGGATGCTCTTTTGCAAAAGCAGAAACCTATTCGTGAACCCTTCATTCTCCATGCGAAGAGCGTTATTATCGCCCCCTTTCCTGAGGAGCAGCGGTATCCATGATCATCATTGATGGCGTAACCGAAAGCGGGGGCAAATTTCGTCCCTCAGCCTGGGCTGAGATGCTCATAGAAGGGGTGGGACTCGCCCATTTCGGTGCCGACCATAAAATTCATTACTTACCATTGATTGAGCCCGCCAACATAAATGGCAACGCGGCCATCATCATGGATGAAAGTCTGGAACAACTACGCCCCGAGGCCTTTGCGGAAATCATGCGTTTTGCCGCCGAAAATCGTTTGCAGATTCGCCGTGAAGAGGGGCACATAGCTGACCGCCAAAACAGTCAGAAAAGCACACATCGCCGGGCCCGCCCCGCGCAACGGCGGCCTTCCTGATGGCAGGTCATCCTTGTAAATCCAGTCGACTGCGTTTTGCCTGGGTGCTCGGTGCGGTCATCGTCATTTATGGCATACTGACCATTATTCTCAGTGTTCATGTCATTGATCAGCAGAGTGGTGCGCGCACCGATTTGTATGTGGCGCTGGAAACCCTGGACCAGATGCATCATGAAGCCATGGCATCAGCCAGCACGCCCACAGAACGCAAAGTCATTGCCGATGCCTGGCGGAATGAACGGGCTTTTGCGGCCAGGTCTCCACAGCAAGCACAGCAGATAGCTGATCAGCTTATCGTCAGCCTGAATCAGGAATATCCGCATAATTCCTGCGGACAATTAGGCCCTTCATTTGTAAAGGCTTCCGCCCTTCCTGAAGAGCATGCCTGCATGGTGGCGGTGGGCACTCAAAATGATCAGGTAACAGTGACCGGCTATGATACCCAGGGTATTGCCATGGACAACTTCTATGAATTTCTTTATGCCCCAACCGGCCGTTCTGACTAAATATCCCGAGGAAAATCCCATGAACGCTACCAGGAGCCAGGCATGACCACCGCCGGATCCGGAATCAAACGCGTCCTGTTGTTTGGTGCCAATGGACAGTTAGGTTGGGAACTCCAACGTCACCGTCCTGAGGCCGTCGAACTATGCGCCTTGTCTCGCACCCAGGCAGATATTGCCATTCAGGAACAGGTGGAGCAGGCTGCCGAGAATTTTCAGCCCGACCTCATCATCAACGCCGCCGCTTATACTGCCGTTGATCTTGCTGAGTCGGAATCGGAAACAGCCTATGCCATCAATCGGGATGGTGCCGTTCATTGTGCAGAGGCTGCCCGTAAACATTCTGTCCGGCTCATCCATATTTCCACGGATTTTGTATTTGATGGGAGTCAGGCGACCCCTTATCAGCCGGACAGTATCCGTCATCCGCTCGGCGTATACGGTGCCAGCAAAGCTGCCGGCGAGATAGAGATTGTCCGTATTCTGGGGAGCAATGCGCTCATTTTACGGACCGCCTGGGTGTACAGCACCCACGGTAAAAATTTTGTCAAAACCATGTTGCGGCTGATGTCAGAACGGGACTCTCTGGGGGTGGTTGGTGACCAGATTGGCAGTCCTACCTGGGCGGCAGGTTTGGCGGCGGCCATCTGGCGAGCCTGCGCACAACCGGAATTCAACGGCATTCAGCATTGGACGGATGCCGGAGTGGCCTCCTGGTACGATTTTGCGGTCGCGATTCAGGAAGAAGCCCTGGCTTTGGGTCTGCTCCAGCGTAGCATCCCCATCGGTATGATTCCCGCCAGCGCCTACCCAACCCCGGCCCGCCGCCCTGCCTGCGCGGTACTGGATAAAAGTATCAGCTATGCGGCGTTAGGTGCGGCTCCACATTGGCGTCAGGCACTGCGGCAAATGCTCACCGATAACGATTCTGATTAGACAAGGAAACCCCATGACCGCAACCTCTTCTGCATCGCCCGCTGAAAAACGCCTGCTGGTCACCGGTGCCGCCGGTTTTATTGGCAGCAATTTCTGTCACTACTGGCTGAAGAATCATCTCCAAGGCACGCTGATCGCTTATGACGTCCTCAGCTACGCCGGTAACCGCCATAATCTCGACGGACTGGAAACGCATCCCGATTTTCATTTTGTTCAGGGTGACATCAATGATGCGGCATTGCTTGAAAGCAGCCTGCGTGCCCATGACATCAATGTCATTGTGCACTTTGCTGCGGAAAGCCACGTCGATCGCTCCATTCATGATCCTGATGCTTTTATCCAGACCAATATCGTTGGCACCCATACGCTCCTCAAAGTGGCGAAATCGCTCTGGCTGGATGGTCCTGAAGGCCCTGTTCCCCATCGTTTTCATCATATTTCCACCGATGAAGTCTACGGCACCCTCGGACCCCAAGACCCTGCCTTTCGCGAAGACACCCCCTATGCGCCCAATTCTCCCTATGCCGCCAGCAAGGCGGGCTCCGACCATCTGGTCCGTGCCTATCAGCATACCTACGGATTAAGCACGACGACCAGCAACTGCTCCAACAATTACGGGCCTTATCATTTTCCCGAAAAACTTATCCCGCTGATCATCGTCAATATTCTTCACAATAAAGCCCTGCCCATTTACGGCGATGGTCAGCAGATTCGCGACTGGCTCTATGTAGAAGATCACTGCCGGGGGATCGCCGCTATTCTTGATGAGGGCCGGGAAGGCGAAAGCTACAATATTGGTGGATGTAACGAATGGGCCAATATCGACATTGTGCAACTGGTCTGCCGGAAGATGGACGCATTATTCGCCGGTAATCCCCGCTGGGCCGAACAATACCCCCAGGCCGCCCCGGCACTGGGACACCGCAGCGAAGAGCTGATTCAGTATGTTCGTGACCGCCCCGGTCATGATCGCCGCTATGCCATTGATGCGGACAAAATCACCCGGGAATTGGCTTTTGCACCTGCGGTGGATTTTCCCACCGGCATTCAGCGCACCATCCTCTGGTACCTGGAGCATCCGCAATGGTGGCAACAGGTCATGGATGGCAGTTATCGTCACTGGCTGGACACCCAGTACGGAGCCGAATAAGTCCGGCTTATGCAGTTTAACGCATAGCCCCAGAACCACCATAACCGGGATGCCGGCTATCCTGAAAACGGCAGTTGCCGTGGGTGCTTTGCAGCGACTTTTGTTTCGAGCCGTTGTTGTTCTTGGCGAAATTCTGCGCCCGTCAGGAGAGCTGTTTGAGCCCGAAGGGCGAGTTCTCTCCTGACAGCAGGATGCGCCTTAGAACAACAGGCGAGGAACAACGGAGCAAAAAGCACCCACGGCAACTGCCGTTTTCAGGATGATTGGTGGTTATTAGGATTTCTGATAATTCTTGCGGCGGAACAGATCGGTTTTTCGTGAAACCAGGCGGTCCAGAAACAGAAAACCGTCGAGATGGTCCATTTCATGCTGCACCGCCCGCGCCTCAAAGCCTTCACATTCAAAACTGCGCTCGCGCCCCGACACGTCCTGGGCCTGCACCCGAATGCGCTCGGCACGGATAACATTGCCGGTAAAATCCGGGACCGACATGCAGCCCTCGCGGCCCACAGCCATGCCTTCCCAGGCCATCAGTTCGGGGTTGATGAGCACCATCAGACCATGGCAATCATCCCCCAGTTTGGGACGCACATCGACAATGACAATGCGCTGATGGCGATCTACCTGAGGGGCGGCAATACCGACACCGCCCGGACCGGCGTACATGGTTTCGGTCAAATCCCCGACAAATTTTAGCAGCTCATCGTCAAAAACCTGGACGGCTTCGGCCTTGCGCTGCAGCCGCGCATCGGGATAGGTGAGGATGGACAGTACCGTCATCAGAATACGGCCGCTTCAATGGGGTGGACACCCACTTCTACCCCTTGTTTTTCGCGCAAGGGCAAAACCGCCTTGCGCACGCTTTCAATGCCATCGGGGGCATAACCCTGAATGACCATGACGTACAGTGGCCGCTCGGCGCTTCCGGAGCTTTCGCTTTCCAGATCAATCACATTAAAACCGATGGCGGCCAGGGCGCCGGTTACTCCGGCCACAATACCCGGATGATCGGCCCCATACACTGTGACCCGGGTGTTGGGCAGATCTGCCGCGACCGCAACACTGGAGATAGGATCCAGGTGTACCCGTAAATTCAGGCGCTTGATGGCAGGATCCAGGGCCATTTCCACAGAGCCCAGGTCCCTGCTGTAGTCAATGACCTGCATGATGGTGAAATAGCCGCCCAGACGCATCATGGAAGCATCACCAATGGAGCAGTCCGCCGTAAACAGCGCCTGGGTGACAGCTGCGACAATACCGGGGCGATCTTCGCCGATGACGGTGAGAAGCGCTTGACTCATGCCTGAACTCCTATAGCGAGGGCTTTAGCCTGTACGAGATAACGAAAACAATATTCCAGCAATTCCAGGTGATGGCGTGCAGACAACAAATCGCTCCCCCAGGCAGTCACGCCATGCTGGTGAATCAGCGCACCGGGCACCGGAGGAATGGCTTGCGTAAAAGCAGTATCCATATCTTTGGCAATGCGGGCAACATCCTGATGATTGGCAAAAACCGGCAGATCAATTTCGGGTTCCGCATCGGGAACCCCCAGTCCCTTGAGCATTTCCAGCGGCGGCAGACGGAGTTGCCCGTTTCTGGCGAAATGTCCGCAGAGATTGGCCTCAATGGAATGCACATGAAAAATCACCCGGGCTTCAGGAATATGTTGATAAATCACCTGATGGATGGAAGTTTCTGCCGAAGGTTTACGTCCGCCGGGAACAAGCAGCACTTCTCCCTGGAGGTTTACGGAAACAAAATCTTCGGTGTCCAGCAAGTCCTTGGGACGGCCACTGGCGGTAATCCAGAAAGCCTCTTCAGCCATGCGCGCCGATAAATTACCGGCTGTTCCCAGCATCCAGCCTCTTTCATAAAAGCTTCGGGCAGCCAGTGCCAGCTCCTGTCGCAAATCTTCATGGTGCATCGGCACCCTCCTTCCACCAACCGCGTGCTGCCAGGGCAGCATTGACGTCATCCAGCGTTTCAAAGGGAATGAAAGCCTTGCCCTCTTCCTGCAGATATTGCGCCAGCCGATCACGGGCACAAACCAGAGGGCAGTCGCGCGCCACCCGCAGATCGGTGATGGAATCGCCAATGCAGAGCGCCGTCCGGGGCTGATAATGGGCGAGCACCTGACGCTTGGCCACCAGTTCATGCGCATCCTGCCAGGGCGAAAAAACCCGCAAAGTCGGGCCGGAGCAATCCACTTCCAGCCCGTGAATCGCGTGAATATCGGCGCGGTAAGGTTCTAGGACGATTTCTGCCATGCGGGTAAAGCCACCTGTCACCACAATAAAAGGCACAACCGCCTGGCGGGCGGAAGCCAGTAAATGTTCCAGACCGGGACGCAAGGCTGTACCCCGGACAAAGTCCTCCATTTCCGGCCAGCGTTGGGAAGGAATGCCTTCCAGGATACGGGGTAATCCTTCCCGCAACCCCAAGCGTTGCGCATATATTTCCGGAAGAACCTGCGCGGCAGCCCCCGGGGCAAAATGCCGCATCAAGGCCACAAAAATCTCCTGCTCCGTGATGGTTCCATCAAAGTCACAGAAAATGGCTTTGGACAACATCAGGCAGCCCCCCATTTTTCCACGGCCGCCCGCAAAGGTCCGGCGGGCAGATCAGACAGCTTCAGGGAAGCGCCCTCCTGCCAGCGCTCCAGCCCTTCATGAAAGGCCAGCACGCCGCTGGAGGGTCCCATGGGATGATCCATAATCCCGGTACCGGCGTTGAGAATAAGCTCCGGGCCGTAATCTTCCAGAATGGCACCCAACATACCGGGGTGCACTCCCGCCGAGGGGACTGGCGCCACACCCCGCGCCCGTAAGGCCGCAACAATAGCCTGCTCATCCGCCTCCGGAAAAGGCAGGCTGCCATAATGGGCCGGATAAAGAACCGCATCCGCGCCAGCATAGGACATTGCCGTCCCCAGTATGCTCGCATAGGTAAAACCATAATCGGGTGCAGCGCACCAGGCACCGGCCAGAGCTGGATGCGCAAAAATCGGGACATTCACTTCCGGATCTGCTGCCAGTGCTTCCAGCATGGGGAATCCATAGGCAAGCACATTCAGGAGCAGGGCGTTGGCCCCCCGGGCAACCAGCTGCCGGGCCTGTTCCTGAACCTGCCGGGCATCGCCGGAAAGATTCATGGCGTAAAGTAAATCCCTCCCGGTCCGATCGCGACGCGCCTCAATAATAGGTGCACAGGCTTCCCAGCGGGCCAGCGTCGCGGCTGAGGGCAGGTCGGGCAGAATTTCATCATCTTTGATGATATCCAGACCGGCCATCGCCACTTCCGCCAGAATTTCGGCATGGTCCCCGGCACTCAGCCCCAGAGCGGGCTTGAAAATGGCCATAATCAGGGGGCGCTCGGCTACGTTCAGTTTTTCGCGGATACCCGCCAGACCAAAGCGACAGGATTGCCCATATCCTTCAGGTAAGCGTATGGACATGACCTTGGCCGGGCCCGCCAGAGAATATTTCCCGAAAATCATGGTCAGCAGGCTACCCATGCGTCCATCCACATTTTCGGCGGGGAAACGGATGGTCGCCAGGTGTCGCCCCTCGGGTAAGTCATGTACTGCCCGCACTTCAGCAAGATGCCCGCGAAGCTGTTCTTCCCGATGCTGAAAGCGCGCGTCCCAGCTTCCGGCAGTCTGCCCGATGGCAATGGCCTGAGCCTGCCGCTGCGCATCAACCCCGGCAGGAAACTGGTAATCCACCTCTATGTAGGCACTCATAAATCGTGAAAACTCTGCAAGGGACGGTCCGTATAATGGGGAGTCCATCCGCCTCGGGCACTGAAGTAACGGACCGCCTTGATCCGCTGGAGTTGATTGAGGCGGAACCAGTGCTCCACATCTGCCGGAACATGAATATAATCGCCCGCCACCACCGTCAGCTCGACCTGCTGCGCATCGGGCAGTACAAAGCCAAAAACGCCTTCGCCATCGACGATGTAACGCACCTCTTCATCATCATGGGTGTGAATCCGATGAAAACGGGCGTTGAGTGCCTCCAGCTGGGGATGGCCGGGATAAAGCACGACCAGATCCCGGTCCTGATACCCTTTTTCGGATTGTAAGCGCCGAAACACCGCATCCAGAGTCTCCAGCAGCTTTTCCTGATCGTCGCTACTGAGTTCTGCCTGGGCCAACAGGCTGCGGCTGCTGTCCGTTGCAGGAACAGGCAGCTTTTCCAGAAGCACACCCAGCGGAGCCAACAGCCCGGCAATGATGTCGGGGTCCGTAACCAGCGCCGGATCACCGGCTCTGCGTAAAGTCGCCATGATGACTTATTCCCTCCAGATCAAAGATGCCATTCGTCCGGTCACTGCATCGCGCCGGTATGAAAAAAATTCGCTATCACTGAAAGTACACAGGCCCCCACCATAAATGGCCGTGACCCCAACCCGGTGCAGGCGCTGCCGGGCAAGCTGATAAATATCCGCCAGCCAGCGATCCCCTGGCCCGGCACGAAAGGCGCTGACAGCCTGCGGATCTTCCGCAACAAAAGCTGCCCGCAACTCCGGGCCCACTTCAAAAGCCTCAGGCCCGATTGCTGGCCCCAAGTATATCAGAACTTCCTTACCTGGCACCGCCAGCGCCGCCACCCCTTTTTCGAGAATGCCAGCCAGCAGACCCCGCCAGCCGGCGTGAAAGACCCCGAGATGCTGACCATCACGACTGCAAGCCAGCACCGGCAGACAATCAGCCGTCAATACCGCTAACACTTGCCCGGCAAGATGGGTGACCGCCCCATCAGCTTCGGGAAGCGCAGAGAGGTCTTGACCAGCTGGAATCTGCAGTAATTCCATACCATGTACCTGGCGCAGCCATTGTGGTTCTTGCGGCAATTTCAGCCAGGTACGCAGCATCTCGCGATTTTTAGCCACGGCCTGTGCCGCGTCTCCAACATGATCACCCAGATTGAATGAGCGATAAGGACCTTCACTGTAACCCCCGTTGCGCCGGGTAATCGCGCTATGTACCCCGGCGGGCAGCGGCCAGTCAGGGATTAGAATAGATGGTGCATCAGTGGGCACGGCGGGCCTGCCGCAACAAATCCAGCAGCTTTTCCATTTCCTCGGGAAGTGGACTTTCCCAACTCATCAACTCTTCCGTTTCCGGATGGTACAACTTCAAGCGCCAGGCATGCAGGGCCTGTCGCCGAAACTGCTGCCAGTAAGCCAAGCCTTCAGCATCCAGACCCTGGGGCACGCTCATGCGCCCCCCATATACCGGGTCCCCGACCAACGGATGACCAATATGGGTCATGTGCACCCGGATCTGATGGGTACGCCCGGTGGCCAGACGCAAACGCAGGAAGCTGTGGCGGGGGAAGCGCTCCACCAGACGAAAATCCGTTTGCGCAGGGCGCCCGTCGGCACGCACCGTCATCCGCAGCCGATCATGGGCATGGCGGCCAATGGGCTCATCCACCCGACCACCCCCGGTCATCGGGCCATTCACCAGGGCCAGATACTCCCGGTGCATGGTATGGTCACCCAACTGATCAATCAGCGACTGCCGCGCCATTTCGGTTTTGGCCACTACCAGCAAGCCGGTGGTGTCCTTGTCCAGACGATGGACAATACCACCCCGGGGCAGATAGGCGTTTTCCGGTAGATGCGCCAGCACCCCGTTTACCAGGGTACCATCCGCATGACCGGCACCGGGATGGGTCAACTGCCCCGCCGGTTTGTGGAGGACCAGAATGTGCGCATCTTCATACATAATATGCAGAGGAATATCCTGGGCCAGCCAGACACTAGGTTCGCTTTCCGGCCAATCAATGTCTACCGCTTCGCCGCCCTGGATGCGCAGGCTGGGTTTTTCGACGGCGCCGTTCACCCGAATATGGCCGTCTTTCAACAGGGTCTGGATCCGGCTGCGGCTGATGTCCGGAAGCAGGCCACTCAAAACCGCATCCAGTCGTTCACCGGCTTGATCCACTGGCAAAATCATGGGAAGTCCCGTAGTATCGTCGCTCATGGCTCGCCACTATAGACTATTGTCCTTCATGCGCAAACGCTTACTTATTTCATTTTGTTGTACTGCCATTCTGGCCGGTTGTGCCAGCACTCCCCACAAAGGCGATCAGGCTGCGGAAACCCACGAATCGGCTGCCCAGATGTATCAGCCCGCCAAACAGGCCATGGAACGTGGAGATTACACTTCGGCCATTCGCCATTATGAAGAACTGGAAACCCGCTATCCCTACGGTCCCTATGCGGAACAGGCGCAACTGGATACTGCATACAGTTACTACAAGAGTGGCGATTCCGAAGCCGCTGCAGCAGCCGCCGAACGCTTTATCAAACTGCATCCGGCCAATCCCCATGTGGATTATGCCTGGTATTTGAAAGGCATTGCCTACTATGAAGGCATCCAGGGTGCTGAATGGAATCCCAAACCCGCCGAAGAAGCCTTTAGCACTCTGCAGACCTTGGCCACACGCTGGCCCCATAGTCCCTATGCTGTCGATGCCCGTCTGCGCATGGCCAAAATCATCGATATTCTCGGGAAGCGCAACCTGGACATCTGCAAGTTCTATTATACGCGCCACGCTTACGTTGCGGCGGCCAATCGCTGTGATAACGTGGTCACCCGCTATCAGCTCAGCCCTTCAAGGGAAGAAGCCCTGTACTATCTGATCCGCTCCTACCGGCATCTCAACCTCCAGAATCAGGCGGAAACCGTAAGCAAGGTGCTCGCCTACAATTACCCCAAAAGCAAATATCTGGGCGATCTGGGCACCGGCAACTGAGTAAGGCTATATACCCGAAAACAGCCCTTAGCTTGGAGATTTAACAGCAACTTTAGCCCGGGCTGTTCGCGTCAACAGCCCCTAGGCCAATGGCCGAATCAGGTGATCGCTTAGGGAGCAGCTGGCTGCACCCTGGTGAGCAGGATCAGACCGCCTCGGCACCTTCTTCGCCCGTCCGAATGCGAATAATTCTTTCCACAGCACTCACAAAAATTTTGCCATCGCCAATTTTGCCGGTACGCGCAGACTGTTCTATGGCTTCAATGGCGCGATCCGCCATGTCGTCGCCAACGACCACTTCCAGCTTGAGCTTGGGTAGAAAATCCACCACGTATTCCGCCCCCCGGTAGAGCTCGGTATGCCCTTTTTGCCGTCCGAAACCCTTCACTTCCGTTACGGTCATTCCGGCCAGACCAATTTCCTGCAATGCCTCGCGCACGTCATCCAGCTTGAAGGGCTTGATGATCGCCTCAATTTTTTTCATGGTGTTGCTCCTCGTTCAGCTTATGATGGCCACCCCAGGAAGCGTAGCCGTTGGTAATAGGATAGCGCCGATCTTTTCCAAATGCGCGGGTGCTGATGCGCACACCGGGAGCCGCCTGTCTTCTTTTATACTCGGCACGGTCAATTAACTTCAATACCCGCTGCACCGTGTCGGCTGCAAAACCGGAGGCAATCAGTTCTGCTGCAGACCGGTCATTTTCTACATAGGCCGCAATGATGGCATCCAGCACCTCGTAGGAGGGCAGACTGTCCTGATCCTGTTGATCGGGCGCCAGCTCCGCCGAGGGTGGCCGGGTCAATACCCGCTCGGGAATGACAAGGGCATCTTGGTTGCGGTAGCGGGCAAGACGATAGACCAGGGTTTTGGGGATATCCTTGATGACCGCAAAACCACCCGCCATATCACCGTACAGGGTGGCATAACCCACCGCAATTTCACTTTTATTGCCGGTGGTCACCAGTAGGTGCCCAAACTTGTTGGAGTAGGCCATCAACAATCCGGCACGCACCCGCGCCTGCAGATTTTCCTCGGTGGTATCCACCGGGCGTCCCTCAAACAGCGGCGCCAAGGTCTGTAAGTAAGCCTGGAAAACCGGCTCGATGGAAATCAGATCGTAGGAAACCCCTAGACTCTGGGCCTCGGCAATGGCATCTGCAACGCTCATTTCGGCGGTATAACGGGAAGGCATGATCAGAGCATGCACCTGCTCCGCCCCCAAAGCATCCACAGCGATTGCCAGGGTCAAGGCTGAATCCACCCCGCCCGAAAGGCCCAGCACAATACCCGGAAAATGATTTTTACGCACATAATCGCGGACCCCCAGAGTCAGGACCGCATAAACCTCGGTCTCCGTATCGGCTGCCGCAATGAGCGCTGTATCACCTTTAACCTGCAAACCCTGAGTGGTTTTTTCAAAATCCGTGAGGATGACCGCCGTTTCACAAATCGGCCCCCGGGCTACCAACCGACCCTGTGCATCCACCACAAACGATCGACCGTCAAAAACCAGCTCATCCTGACCACCCACCAGGTTCGCATAGCAGATGGGCATTTGTGTCTGCGTTGCCAGCGCCGCCAGCCGACCTTCCCTTTCCCCCTGCTTGTGCCGGTGGTAAGGGGAGGCATTGAGGACCACAAGTAACTCCGCGCCCTGGTCTCTGGAGGCCTGAGCCACTTCGGAACCACACCAGACATCTTCGCAAATTGCCACGGCGCAGGAGACTCCCGCACAGTCAAAAGTCAGGGGCCGGGTACCTGGCGTAAAGTAACGCAGTTCATCAAATACTGCGTAATTGGGCAGACAGTGCTTGTGGTAAACCGCTTCTACCTGACCATTTCGCAACAAGCTGGCACAATTATAAAGCCGCGTGTTGACGCGCTGGGGATGCCCCAACAACAAGGGTAAAGGCGTTTGCGCTGCCAGGGTTTTTACCGCTTCTGCGCAGGCCTGCACAAAGTCTTCACGCAGCAGCAGATCTTCGGGAGGATAACCGCATAAAGCCAGCTCCGGGGTTACTAGTAAATCGGCACCCCCAGCTTTTGCCTCCTGTGCTGCCTTCAGGATCAATGCCACATTCCGGTCGATGTCACCGACCCAGACATTGCACTGCGCCAGAGCGACGCGCATTAACGGCTCAACAAAGCTGCGGCGCGCGTACCCAGTTCAGCCGGAGAATGCACACAATGTACCCCCGCCGCCTCCAGTACCGCGTATTTTGCCGCAGCAGTTCCGGCATTGCCGTCAATGATCGCGCCGGCATGGCCCATGCGCTTGCCCTTGGGCGCCGTTGATCCGGCAATAAAAGCCACCACTGGCTTGCTGACACTGGACTGAATATAGTGAGCCGCTTCTTCTTCCATGCGCCCGCCGATTTCGCCAACCATGATAATCAGCTCGGTTTGTGGATCCGCCTCAAAGAGCGCCAGCACCTCGACAAAACTCATGCCGATCAGTGGATCGCCACCAATGCCGACACAGGTACTCTGGCCGAGACCCAGGCGGGTGGTCTGCTCAACCGCCTCGTAGGTCAGGGTGCCAGAACGGGAGACGATGCCGACCTTGCCCGGACGATGGATGGAACCGGGCATAATCCCGATTTTTGACTGTCCGGGAGTAATAATACCGGGACAGTTGGGACCAATAAGACGCGCCGTCGAACCCGCCAGATAGTGTTTCACCATTAACATGTCATGCACCGGGATTCCCTCGGTAATGCAGACAATCAGTTCAATGCCCGCCGCAGCCGCTTCAATAATGGCATCGGCCGCAAAGGGAGAAGGCACATAAATCACACTGGCTTCGGCGCCGGTTTCCTGCACCGCATCAGCCACCGTATTAAAAACCGGCAAATCCAGATGGCGGCTGCCCCCTTTTCCGGGTGTAACCCCGCCAACCATGCGGGAGCCATAAGCCACGGCCTGCTGCGAATGAAAAGTTCCCTGCTTGCCGGTAAACCCCTGGCAGATAATACGGGTGTTCTGAGACAGCAATATGCTCATATATGCACCAAAACAAGAATCAACAGTAGAATAATGACGGCTTCACCCAGCAATAAAAGCAGTATGTAAGGATTGCGCCGGACAACGGGCTGGGTATGATTCACATCGCTACGCAGCGCTGCGAGATCTTGACGGAGACCCTCCAGATCATCCACCTGGGCCACCGTTTTCAGGCGCTCGTCGAGAATCTGATCCAGAAGCACCGCCATTTCCGCCATGCGCTCGGCAGATTTTTGATCTGCGCCGCGTTTTACGTAGGCATCGGCCAGGCGTGAAATCAAGGGGCCGGAATTGCGCAACACCGGCCACAAGCGCTGCAACCAGAAAATATTGATGGACACCTTAGCCCTGAGCGGCAGCCACCGCTTTCACAGCGGCATCCGTCAGACCATCGGCAGAAATCAATGACAGGCCACTTTCTCTCAACAAAGCCATCCCTTCCTCCTTGCGGGTCCCCTCCAGGCGCACCACTACCGGCAGATGGATGCCTACCTCGGCTGCGGCCTGAATAATGCCTTCTGCCAGCAAATCACAACGGGTGATGCCGCCAAAAATATTGACGAGAATAGCTTTGACCCGGGTGTCGGACAAAATCAGCTTAAATGCCTGGGTGACCTTATCTGCCGCCGCACCACCACCTACATCCAGAAAGTTGGCGGGTTCCCCGCCATGCAGCTTGATCATGTCCATGGTCGCCATAGCCAGACCGGCACCATTGACCATACAGCCGATGTTTCCTTCCAGGGAAATATAATTGAGCCCAAACTGTCTGGCGGTAATTTCCCGACTATCCTGCTGGGTGGAATCAAACAATTCGTCAGATTCGGGATGCCGGTACAAGGCATTGTCATCCATAACCAGCTTGGCATCCAGCGCCAGCAGACGGCCATCGCTGGTAACCGCCAGCGGGTTGATTTCGACCATCAACGCATCCAGCTTCTGGGCAAGACGATACATGCCCTGCATGATGCGGGTCAGCTGCTGCACCTGACTGGTATCCAGACCAAACTCAAATCCCAGCTGTCGAGCCTGAAAGGGCAAAAATCCGGTGCTGGGATTAACAACCAGCTTTTTCAAGGCTTCCGGCCGGGTTGCGGCCAGTTCATCAATATCCATGCCACCTTCCCGGGTCGCGAGAAAGGTAATTCTGGCCTGTCCCCGGTCCACCATCAGCGCCAAATACAACTCGCGGGCAATACTGCTTGGCTCCTCAATCAACAAAGCCGCCACATGCTGGCCCTGCGCACCGGTCTGGGCGGTAACCAATGGTTTTCCAAGCAGTTCCTGGGCAGCTTTTTCCACTCCGGCAATACTGTGAACGACCCGCACCCCACCGGCTTTGCCCCGGCCTCCGGCATGCACCTGGGCTTTCACCACCCAGGCCGGACCGCCCAGTTCACGCGCCTGATTCACGGCTTCACGCACCGAAAAAGCGGGAATGGCGCGGGGGACCGGAATCCCCTCTTCGGCCAACAAACGCTTGGCCTGATACTCATGCAGATTCATGAAAGTTCCTTTAAAAACGGCGGATCAGTGCTGCCGTAAACTCTGTGGTGCGCAATGCCGGCACATCACCCCGCAAGGCCGCCAGATCACCGGTGACGTCACCAGCAGCAATGGCGGCATTCATGGCCGCCACAATCGCCTGAGCAGCCTCTCCCCAGCCCAGATGCTCCAGCATCATGACGGCCGACAAAATCAGCGAACTGGGGTTGGCCTTGCCCTGTCCGGCAATATCCGGTGCCGTACCATGGGTGGCTTCAAAAATCGCGTGGGTATCAGAAAGGTTGGCACCGGGTGCCATGCCAATACCCCCAACTTCTGCGGCCAGGGCATCAGAAACATAGTCACCATTCAAATTCAGCGTGGCAACCACTGAGTAATCTTCCGGGCGTAGCAAAATCTGCTGCAGAAAATTATCGGCAATCACGTCCTTGATGATCAGCTTCCCGTCGGCAATGGCCTGCTGCTCAGCTTTTTGTCCTGCCGCCTTACCTTCTGCCTTGCTGATGGCAGCCTTTTGCCTCCAGGTAAATACCCGTCCGGCGAACTCCCGCTCCGCCAGGGCATAACCCCAGTCACGGAAACCACCTTCGGTGAATTTCATGATATTACCCTTGTGCACCAGACTGACAGAGGGCTTGCCATGCTCCAGAGCGTATTGAATGGTACGCCGGATCAGACGTTCCGAACCTTCCGTCGATACGGGTTTGATGCCAATGGCAGAGCTGTCGGGAAAGCGGATTTTTGTGACGCCCATTTCTTCCCGCAGAAAACGGATGATTTTTTCTGCTTCGGGACTACCCGCAGGCCATTCAATCCCGGCGTAAATGTCCTCGGAGTTTTCGCGAAAAATGACCATATCCACTTTTTCCGGATGCCGCATGGGGCTGGGCGTCCCCTCAAAATAACGCACCGGCCGGAGGCAGACATACAAATCAAGATCCTGACGCATGGCCACATTCAGGCTACGAATCCCCCCGCCCACCGGGGTTTCCAGAGGACCTTTGATGGCGACTTTATATTCCCGAATGGCGGCCATGGTCTCATCGGGCAAATACTGCCCTTCACCATACAGTTGCACGGCCTTCTGACCGGCAAACAATTCCATCCAGGCAATCTGCCGCTGTCCTCCATAGACTTTGGCCACTGCTGCATCCACCACACTGCGCATGGCCGGAGTCACATCACAACCAATCCCGTCGCCTTCAATGAAGGGAATAATGGGTTGATCGGGCACCTGCAACACCCCATCCAGCAGCGTCAAGGGACTGCCTGTTACGGGTTTCTGAATATGGGTCGTCATGACACCTGCTCCAGTTGTTCACTCGCCCAGGACAAGGCCCCACCCTTCAAAATCAATTCCAGATCACGGGCGCTGGCAAGCTGCGGCATCACTTCAATATCCAGACCCTGCGTCTCATCGCGCAAGATCAGGGATTTCCCCAGAGTCAGGCCCGACAGATCGAGGCCCAGCTGATCACCCGCCTGCACCTTGGCATAATCTTCAGCATGCACAAAAGTGAGCGGCAATATCCCGAAATTAATCAGATTGGCGAGATGAATCCGGGCAAAAGACTGTACCAACACCCCCCGAACGCCCAGATAGCGCGGTGCCAAAGCAGCATGTTCGCGGCTCGACCCCTGACCATAATTATGACCCGCCACAATAAAACCGCCGCCGGATGCCTTGGCTCGACTCGGGAAAGTTTCATCCACCATATGAAAAACAAATTCGGAGATTGCGGGCAGATTGGAGCGCAAAGGCAGCACCTTGGCCCCCGCCGGCATAATATGATCGGTCGTGATATCGTCTTCGAGACGAATCAGCACCTCGCCTGCCAGATGCGCGGGCGCGGCCTTACCTGCCGGTAACTTGGCAATATTCGGACCGCGAATAATTTCAACCTCCGTGCCCTCAGGCGCAGGGGCCAGCACCATGCGATCATCCACCAGGAACTGTCCTGGCAAATCGACGTGAATAGGTGCCAGGCCCAAATCGCGGGGATCAGTAATCTCGCCAGTCAGAGCGCAGGCCGCACAGGTTTCCGGACTCGCCAGATAAACCTCGGCATTTTTGGTGCCGGAACGCCCGTAGAAATTACGATTGAAGGAGCGTACGGAAACCCCCTGGGTGGGTGGCGCAAAACCCATCCCGATGCAGGGTCCACAGGCAGATTCCAGAATACGTGATCCGGCACCAATAAAGTCCAGCAACCCGCCATCCTTGGTGACCATTTCCATGACCTGACGGGAACCCGGAGAAACTCCCAGACTGACCCCATCCGCAACCACCTTGCCCTTGAGCATCTGGGCGACGGTCATCAGGTCGGTGTAGGAGGAATTGGTACAGGAACCAATGGCCACCTGGGCCACCTTGGTTCCGGCCACTTCCCGCACTTTTTTGACATTATCCGGACTATGCGGGCAGGCAATCAGGGGCTCCAGCGTATCCAGATTGATTTCGAGCACTTCGTCGTAACTCGCATCCGCATCAGCCACCCACTCGGACCAGGTCGCTCCACGCCCCTGGGCAGCAAGATAGTCCCGGGTCACGCTATCACTGGGGAAAACACTGGTGGTTGCTCCCAGTTCCGCCCCCATGTTGGTGATGGTCGCGCGCGCAGGAACACTCAAATGAGCGACCCCCGGGCCGAAATACTCAAACACCTTGCCCACCCCGCCTTTGACAGTTTTCAGACGCAGTACTTCAAGAATGATGTCCTTGGCACTGACAAAGGGCTGTAATTTTCCCGTCAGTTTAACACCCACCACTTCCGGCATATTCAGGTTGAAGGGCAAACCGCCCATGGCCAGGGCAATATCCAGGCCGCCCGCGCCAATAGCCAGCATTCCGGCACCGCCAGAAGTCGGTGTATGAGAATCCGAACCCAACAAGGTACCACCCGGTTTGGAAAACCGTTCGAGATGTACCTGATGACAAATACCATTGCCCGGCCGACTGAAATGGACTCCGTATTTCGCGGCAAAGCTCTGCAGAAACCGGTGATCGTCCGCATTTTCAAAGCCGGACTGCAGCATATTATGATCGACATAGGAAACAGACAGTTCAGTGCGTACCCGAGGCAGACCCAACGCCTCAAACTGCAAATAGGCCATGGTTCCGGTGGCATCCTGGGTGAGCGTCTGATCAATACGGATAGCTATCGCACTCCCCGCCTTGAGGGTGCCACTCACCAAGTGCGCGGCAATAATTTTCTGGGTGACGTTCATAGCCATGAGCTGATCTCCTGAGCTGGAAAATACGATCGGGAACTGCGCTTGACTCCATCATCGCAAATGAACCGCCCGACGCCAAGTATCAGCAGCTGCTAAAATCCCTGAAAATTGGAAGGATGCGCGTATACCACCCAACCCAAATTGCTTGGGACTGCGCTCAGCCCCCCGCAAGCCAGCTGCGAGCATGGCGGATACGGGCAAGCGTCTCGTCTTTTCCCAACAGCGCCAGGGTGCCATCAATCGGTGGAGAAACCGCTCGCCCGGCCACGGCAACCCGTAAGGGCTGGGCGACTTTTCCCATTTTCCCATCGGCATGACTGACGGCCAACTCCTGAATGGCGCTGTGAATGGCCGCCGCCGTCCAGACCGGCAAGACTTCCAGATGCTGGAGGAGACTCTCCAGCAAAGCGCCCTGACCATGCAGATGTTTTTCTACATCCTTGACCTCACCTGTCACTGGAGCCAGATAAAACATTCTGGCGGCCTCGGCCATTTCTACCAGGGTCTTGGCACGCTCCTGCAATAAGGCGACCACCGCAGACAAGTCCGGGCCTTGGGCCAGACTTGCCTCGGTGATGCCCTGGGCGTCCAGATATGGCCGTAAATGCTGAGCCAGGCCCTCGGGACTCAGCCGTTGCATGTGCTGGGCATTAATCCACAGCAATTTTTCCGGGTTAAACGCCGAAGCCGCTTTATTGACGGTATCAATCTGAAAAAACTCAATCATTTGTTCGCGACTGAATATTTCTTCGTCACCATGCGACCAGCCCAGACGAATCAGAAAATTCAGCAGGGCGTCCGGCAAAAATCCCTGCTCCCGATATTCCAGTACGCTGACAGCACCGTGACGTTTGGAAAGTTTCTGCTTGTCCGGCCCGAGAATCATCGGTACATGGGCGTAAACCGGAACATGAGCACCCAGGGCCTGCAAAATCTGCATTTGTCTGGGGGTATTATTGAGGTGGTCATCGCCCCGGATAACATGGGTAATACCCATGTCCCAGTCGTCCACCACCACACAGAAATTGTAGGTAGGGGTTCCATCTGAGCGGGCGATAATCAGATCATCCAGTTCACTGTTCTGAAAGCTGACCCGACCATGAATCAGGTCTTCCACCACCGTTTCGCCCGTATCCGGACTGCGAAAACGGATAACCGGTGCCACCCCCGCACGGGCGGTACTGCGTGTCCGGCAACGCCCGTCATAACGGGGCTTTTCGCCGCGCGTGCGTTGCTCTTCACGCATGGCATCCACTTCTTCACGGCTGCAATAACAGTAATAGGCAGTCCCTGCTGCCAACATCTGCGCCAGCACTTCCCGATAACGATCCATGCGTTGTGTCTGGTAAAAAGGGCCTTCGTCCCAATCGAGCCCCAGCCAGGCCATGCCCTCAAGGATGGCCGCTGTTGCTTCAGGCGTAGAGCGCTCCAGATCCGTATCTTCAATGCGCAGCACAAAACGCCCCCCCTGGCGGCGGGCATGTAACCATGAATACAGCGCGGTGCGGACACCCCCAATATGTAAATAACCAGTAGGACTCGGCGCAAAACGGGTACGAACAGACATGAGCAATCAACCTGCAGCAGTAAACCTAGAGTCGAATGATAACAGGCACGCTCTGGCTTCGGTATCCTTGTAAACAATCCGATACGTTAGGCTGGCAACTCACAGAACCACCTTTAACTTACGGCCACCAGAAATAGCGAAGCCTTCACGCTCATAAAACGCCAATGTTTTATCAAACTGTGGCAGCGGTGGCGTCGTAACTTCTAGGCGCTTCCAGCCCCGAGATACGCCAAAAGATTTCGCTTGGGATACGAGGCGGAACCCCACATTGTTTGAGCGGTATTCGGGGCGGACATAAAGCTCTGGTATGGTTCCAAAAGAGCCTTCAGCGTAAAGGGCGTGGCTTTCATACAGTGCAAGGAACCCGACTGCTTTTTTGCCTTCATCGTGAGCGATAAATACGAAGTATTTTTCGCGATTGAGAAAGTCCCTGAGCCTGTCAGTTGTTTCTTTCAGATCGAAGTTGAATGCTTGAACACCAATAGTGTTCATTATTTCACTCAGCAACTCGCCAACCATGACGGCGATTTCATGGGAATCGCCCGGCGTAGCTGTTTTGATGGTTATGTTCGCGTTCATCTCGTGCGGCCTAACGTAGAGCTAACCGGCGGGCGAAATGCGCAGCATTTTGGCCGTCCGAGTTGAGCGCCATGTTATGCAGATATTGGGTGTGTAATTAATAGACGGGAAATCAATTCAATATACTCTGGCATGCCTTCTAAAAGGCTTTTCCCGAATTTTGCGCGAGAATGAAGCTCCATTAATAGTACAGCGTTACGTTGAACGCGCCGACCTTTGAGATTAACCTCGTCCATATCAGGAATGATGCTGCCATAGTGCCCGATTTCTGGAATCAGCTCTCTCCACTGCATCGCATGCTCATCTGTGGCACCGGAGAAAGCATAAACGGCAGCAGCGGCAGCTACATCAGCCAACTGAATTCCATGCGTTATTTTGGAGTCTTCAAATGCTATTGGACCAGAAAGATTAAAGGTGATTGGATGTGGATGATGCTCGCCAAACGCATCACTAAAAATGCGATCTGTTCTGTTAATCATTGACGTAAATAATGATTGGTCATGCTGCAGTGGTTTGGATGGATCGCAAACCGCAGTAATTTTGTCATACTTGGTGCCCCAATTCGCAAGCAGGGTAAATAAAGCAGTATTTGTTAAATCCAATATCCACTTGCCAACACCAACATCACCAAGGGAACTAAGCTCCTCACGAATATCGGCGGATCGGAACTGGGCGAACTCACGTATTTGCGTAATAATAGGTGAATTTTTTGGATGAACGGATGATGAAAATATTTCTTGGAGCTTGTTTTCGTCCTTGGTTCTCATTAACTCTTCAAACTCTGAAAATATCTCCTCTGCCCCTGCTCCGCGCGCCACAAACTCTAAATACAAGATATTTGCTATAAAGCGATGGAATCCTATCCCATAAAAAATATAGTTGATTTCTGAGTAGCATGGCTCGAATATGTATTCATAGAATTTGCATGCTAGGGCGTATTTTTTGTCAGAGATTGAGAGCTTGATTTGTTTGTCAAAATTCTTGAGCACCTCGTCAATTGCTTTTCGGCCTCGATTGAAACGGACAAGTTTACTTCCTTTGAGTTCGCCACCTTGAATGCCATGTCTTGAGATCAAACTCTCTACAAATTCTTTTGCTTCTTGATCGTCTGTCGCTACTGAGGCGTAAGAAAAGTACTTTTGTTCTGGATGCAACAGATTGTTCCCGGTGAAGCCGGATTCATCAAAATAGATTTTTTGTGTCACTTTGGCTCCCGTGTATTAAATCGGCATAACGTGGAGTTAAGGGGCGCCGCGCCTCTGCGGCGTCCCTCTTGAACGTAAAGTTAGATTTCACCTTCGCCCACCTTGCGATTGCCCGAAAATGAATATGAGAAACAGTATAAGTACAACTTTCATTAGAGAGTCTTGATAAGTTATTGCGTAAAATAGCCATATAGATGTTGCGGCTATGGGTATGCAGAACATAAGAAAAACAAGCATAGTAACTGCTGATCAAATACGAAAAGTAACAGGACGGAACCAATCAATGAGTGGGTACAATAAAGAAGTAATATTTTCTGCTAGAAGGAGCAGCGGCCAATAAAGAAGTGTAGCGACCAAGAAAAAAGATAGCTGAAGATAGTCTTTGCCAATAGCAATTGCAGGCAGGTACTCTCCAATGAACCTTGCATGACTGAGCAATACAGGCTCTTTTGCAAATAATGCTTTAAATAAAGGGGGCATGGTTATTGAGAGGTATAAAACAGTAAAGGTGACCAACAAGAAAATGAAGCGATTTGCGGCCACTTCAAAAGTTTGGCGGTTTTGGATGCGGCGATCTACAGGCGCAACATTTTCAGGAGCTACAGGAGCTGATGGCAAGGGTGATGGCTGTGGGGGTGTTCCTCGATTCTTCCACAGCCACACGATGCCCGCATAGATGAACGCTGCAATGATGTTTAATACAATATTCCAAATATCACTTGCCATAATTTCTCACTGAAAAAATCTAACGTAATTTAGATTCTGAAATGCTACCACCAAAGCATTGTCTAATGCAATATCAGTAGTAACCAACATGCTGTATATTCATAATATTTCCAATTGCGCAATAATTTAACAGCCTAAAATTTCCCAGATGAAAAACACCCAACCAGATCCCAGCAACCCGCCCAAGCTTCTGGATCAGCTGCGCGCCCGCATCCGGACGATGCATTACAGTATCCGCACTGAAGAAGTTTATACCGATTGGGTGCGGCGTTTTATTT
>Ga0172382_10001551_pt1 | contig 40824 bp, 34 predicted proteins | sample Leawel138RmetaG_FD_122245 | JGI IMG/M metagenome (GOLD analysis project Ga0172382, IMG submission 122245) | Leachate microbial communities from a municipal landfill in Southern Ontario, Canada - Leachate well 138R metaG | ecosystem: Engineered > Solid waste > Landfill > Unclassified | place... | reverse complement strand
GCGGCGTCCGCAAGCGCCGAGCCCGAGATCCCCGCGAACATGGTCGAGGACAGCACATTGGCATAGCCCAGCCCGCCGCGCAGATGCCCCACGAACTGCGAGGCGAAGCGCAGCAGGATCGCGGTCATCGCGCCCCCGGTCATCAGCTCGGCGGCAAGGATGAAGAACGGCACCGCCAGCAGCGGGAAACTGTCGAGGCCGGAGAACATCTCCTTGACGATGACCAGATAGGGGTAGCTGCTGCCGAAGCTCAGCGCGATGAAACAGGCGATCGCCATGGCGAAGGCCACCGGCACCCCGAGCGCCAGCAGCAGGAACAGCGCGGGAAACAGGATCTCGGTCATCCGCGCGCCCCCGCCTCGGGCTCGGCCCCGTCCTCATCCTGCCCGCTGCGCGGCCCGGCAAGGACATAGCCCTTCGCCACCAGGAGCAGGTGCACGATCAGCAGCGAAAAGCCCACGGGCATGGCGGCGTAGATATAGATGAAGGAAATCCTTGTCGCGGGGGTGCGCTGGAACCGCATCCGCTGCATGTAGTCCCAGCCGACCCAGACCATGAAGCCGAAGAAGCCCAGCAGCAGCACGACGATCCCCGCCCGCAGCACGATCTGGGCCCGGCTTGCCATGGCCTCTTGCAGGTTGGTGATCGCCACATGCCCGCCGTGGCGCAGGATCAGCCCGGCGCCGAGGAAGGTCATCCAGATCATCAGATAGCGCGCCACCTCGTCGGCCCAGGGGATCGAGTGGTTGGTCAGCCCCCGCAGCGTGACGTTCGAGAACACGATGGCCGACATCGCCACCATGCACAGGATCACCGCCCATCCGTTCAGGGCGACGAACAGCCGTTCCAGCAAACGCAGATGACGCATGAAGCCTGTCCCGGAAAGGCCGGGACGGGGGTCGCCCCGCCCCGGCCGCAAGCCCTCGGGCCTATTCGGTCGCGATGATCCGTTCGATCAGTTCGCGGTCGTACTGGGTGTAGTATTCCTCATAGGCGGCGGCCAGCGCCTCCTGGAACGCCAGCTTGTCGGCGGCATCCAGCTCGCCCACGTCCATGCCTTGCTCGCGCAGCGCGGCGACGCCGCTGCTTTCCACCTCATCGACATAGGCGCGCATGGCGGCGACCGCTTCGGTGGCGCCGTGGCGGAATGCCTCCTGGTCTTCTTCGGACATGCGGTCCCACAGGCTGCGCGACACCAGCAGGATCGCGGGCGAATAGACATGGCCCGAAAGGGTCAGGTATTTCTGCACGTCCGACAGGTTGGCCGAGACGATCACCGACAGCGGGTTTTCCTGCCCGTCGATGGTGCCCTGTTGCAGCGCGCCGATCACCTCGGGCCAGGCCATCGGCGTGGGCGCGGCGCCCAGCGTCTGGAAGGCGGTCAGATGGATCGGGTTCTCCATGGTGCGGATCTTCAGCCCGGCGATATCGGCGGGCGTGACGATGGCGCCGCGGTTGTTGGTGATGTGGCGGAAACCCTGTTCGCCCCAGGCCACCGCGACCACGCCGACGTCATCGAACTTCGCCAGCATCTCCTGCCCGATCGGGCCGTCGAGCACGGTGCGGGCGTGCGCAAGGTCGCGGAACAGGAAGGGGATGTCGAATATGCCGGTGTCGGGCACGAAATTCGCCAGCGTGCCGGAGGAGACCAGCGTGGCCTCGACCGTGCCGATCTGGATGCCCTCGACCATCTCGCGCTCACCCCCGAGGCCCGAGGACGGGAAATGGTTGAACACGTAGCGGCCATCGGTGGCGGCCTCGACCACCTCCTGCCATTTCGCGGCCCCCGCGCCGTAGTGCGAATTGGGGGCAAGCGCGTAGCCCACCTTCACCTCGGTCTGGGCCAGTGCGGGCGTGGCGGCGGCAATTATCGCGGCAAGGGCGACGGCCCCGCTTATGTGGAACGGTTTCATCGGTCGGATTCCTTCCCTGATCCTGTCATGACCCGAATTGTAGAAGCACAGTCGCGGGCGCGTGACAACCTGATCTTTGGGCCTGTCTTCGGGCCTTGCCGTTCCGGCAGGCGGAACGGGCCGTCCCGGACGGACGGTCGGCGCGGTCCACTACCCGCCCGGCTTCTGTATCCTGAAAGCAATGCAAAACCCCGGATGCGGGCAACCCCTTGCCCGGAAACAAGGCGCGTCAGCGTCACCGGGTAGCGCCCCGTTGGGCACGGGAACGGTCGGGGATGGTGCGCTGAAGCGCACCCTACCGCAAGGTCATGACTGGCCGGGTGCGCCCCGTAGGGTGCGCTTCAGCGCACCGCCCCCTTGCCCCGGCCGCCCCGGGAAGGGATCCGGAACATGAAGTTGCCCGCGCTGATGCCGACCGGTGCAACGGGTATTGGCGGAGGGATCAGATATCGGCGGTCCGCGCGCCGGTTTGCGGTTCCTGCCGGTGGCGCATATGGCACAGCCAGCCACCTGCGCCGAGCGCGAAGCCGCAGCCCGTTCCGGCGAGGACATAGAACCCGAGCGCGGCGAGAACCCCGAAACCGGCGACCAGCGCCCAGATGGCGGCAACGGTTCCCGCGGCGATTCCCGTCAGGAGTATGGCCGGTATCATGGCGGTTCACCCCTCCCCTGGTCCCGTCTGTGGCCTTGTCTGCCCCGGGTCCGCCCTGCCACATGGGCAGTCAGCCCGGTCTTCGCGTTCAGCCTGCGCTCAAGTTATTGATAAAGCCTTAATGCGGCAAAAAAGCGGCGGCCCCGGCCCCATATCGCCCTCCCGTGCGAAAAGCGCCTTGTGGCCGACTATGACGCGCCCGGCCCGTTTGGGCAAGATATTGTGGGCAAGCCGGGGAAAACCGCAAAGTGATGCGGTCGGCGGTTGACTTGCGGCCCCGTCGCGCGAACCATCGGCGGCAGGGAATCAGACAAAGGGGCTTACGTGCGCTTCACCCGGTTGCGGCTCAACGGTTTCAAGAGCTTCGTGGACCCCACCGATCTGCTGATCGCCGAGGGGCTTACCGGCGTGGTCGGGCCGAACGGCTGCGGCAAGTCGAACCTGCTTGAGGCCCTGCGCTGGGTGATGGGCGAAAATCGCCCGACCGCCATGCGCGGCGACGGGATGGAAGACGTGATCTTCGCCGGAACCGCCTCGCGCCCGGCCCGGCACTTCGCCGAGGTGGCGCTGACGCTGGACAATTCGGAACGGCTCGCCCCCGCCGGGTTCAACGATGCCGATATCCTGGAGATCACCCGCCGCATCACCCGCGACGCGGGCTCGGCCTACCGTGCCAACGGCAAGGAGGTGCGGGCGAAGGACGTGCAGATGCTGTTCGCCGATGCCTCGACCGGGGCCCATTCGCCGGCGCTGGTGCGGCAGGGGCAGATCTCCGAGCTTATCAACGCCAAGCCGCGCAACCGGCGGCGGATCCTGGAGGAGGCGGCGGGGATCTCGGGCCTCTACCAGCGGCGGCACGAGGCCGAATTGCGCCTGAACGCGGCCGAGCAGAACCTCGCGCGGGTCGATGACGTGCTGGAACAGCTTGCCGCGCAGATCGCCCAGCTTGCGCGGCAGGCGCGGCAGGCGGCGCGCTACCGTGAGATCGGCAGCGACCTGCGCCGGGCCGAGGGCTCGCTGCTGTTCCGCCGCTGGCGCGAGGCCGACGAGGCCCGGCTGCTGGCCGAACGCGACCTGACCGAAGCCAGCCGGGCGGCGGCGGTGGCCGAGACGGGCGCGCGGCAGGCCGCGCAGGTCCGGGCCGGGGCCGAGGACGCGATCCCGCCCCGGCGCGAGGAAGAGGCGATCGCCGGGGCGATCCTGCAACGCCTGACCGTCCAGCGCGAGACCCTGACCGAACAGGAGGCCCGCGCCCGCCAGACCATCGCCGACCTCACCGGCCGTATCGCCCAGCTTGGCCACGACATGGAGCGCGAGGCCGGGCTGAACCGCGACGCGGGCGAGACCATCGCCCGGCTGGACTGGGAGGCGGCGCAGATCGCCCGCGCGCATGAGGGCCATGACGAACGCCTCGCCGAGGCGGCCGAGGCGGCGCGCGAAGCCGGCGCGGCGCTGAGCGGGGCCGAGGCCGACCTGTCGGAGCGCACCGAGGACGCGGCCCGGCTTTCGGCCCGGCACCAGTCGGCGCAGCGGCTTCTGGCCGACACCGGCACCACGCTGGAACGGGCGCAGGCCGAGGCGGCGCGCGCGCGCACGGCCGAGGCGGCGGCGGGCGAGGCGCTCGACCGCGCGGGCGAGGATTTCGCCGGGGCCGAGGCGGCGGCGGGCGAGGCGGCGGAGCAGGCGGAGCTTGCCGAGGAAACGCTGGCCGAGGCCGAGGCCGCAAGGGCCGAGGTCCATGCCCGCGAGGCCGAGGCCCGCGCCGCGCGGTCAAGCGCCGAGGGCGAGGCCACGGCGCTGCGCGCCGAGGTGGCGGCGCTGGCCCGGCTGGTGGAGCGCGAGACCCATGCCGGGCATCAGATGCTCGACCTCGTGACGGTCGATCCGGGCCATGAGGCCGCCTTCGGCGCGGCGCTTTCCGACGACCTGCGCGCGCCGGAAATCGACGGCGATGCGGGTTCGGGCTGGGCGGCGCTGCCGCCCTACGATGCCGCGCCCGCATTGCCCGAAGGCGCGGCGCCGCTTGCCGCCCATGTCCGCGCGCCTCCGGCGCTGGCGCGGCGGATCGGCCAGATCGGCCTCGTGGCGCGCGAGGATGGCGCCCGGCTGCAACCGGCGCTGCGCCCCGGCCAGCGGCTGGTGAGCATCGAGGGCGACCTGTGGCGCTGGGACGGGTTCCGCGCCGCCGCCGAGGACGCCCCCAGCGCCGCGGCACTGCGGCTCCAGCAACTCAACCGTCTGGTCGCGCTCAAGCGCGACCTTGAGGAGGTCGCGGCCCGGGCCGAGGGCGCGCGGCAGGCGCATGAGGCGTTGCAGGCGCGGCTGGCGGAACTGTCGCAGGCCGATCAGGCCGCGCGCGAGGCCCGCCGCGCCGCCGACCGGCAGGTGGCCGAGGCGGGCCGGGCGCTGTCGCGCGCCGAGGCGGATCGCTCGATCGCCGGGGGCAAGCTGGAATCGGCCCGTCTTGCGGTGGCGCGTTTCGAGGCAGAGGCGCAGGAAGCGCGGGAGCGGCTGGACGAGGCCGCCGAGGCGGCGGCGGAACTGCCCGATCTCGACGACAGCCGCGCCCGGCTGGAGACCGCGCGCGAGGCGGTGGCCGAGGCCCGCGCCGCCATGCTCGCCCGCCGCGCCGCCCATGACGAGACGCGGCGCGAGGGCGAGGCGCGGGTGCGGCGGCGGCAGGAGGTCGCCAAGGAAATCTCGGGCTGGCGGATGCGGCTGGACACCGCCGAGAAACGCAGCGCCGAACTCGCCTTCCGGCGCGAGGAAAGCGAGGCCGAACTTGCCGAAGCCTCGGCCGCGCCCGAGGAGATCGCCGCCCGCCGCGACGAGTTGCAGGAGGCCATCGCCGGGGCCGAGACCCGCCGCAACCGCGCCGCCGATGCGCTGGCCGAGGCCGAGGGCGCGCTGCGCGCCGCCCAGCAGGCCGAGCGTGAGGCCGAGCGCGCGGCGGGCGAGGCGCGCGAGGCCCGCGCGCGGGCGGGGGCACGGACGGATGCCGCCCGCGACACCGTGGCCGCCAGCGCCGAACGCATCCGCGAGGAGACCGGCGGCGGGCCGGAGGAACTGCTGGAAAGCCTCGCCACCGACCCCGGGGCCATGCCCCCCGCCGAGGCGCTGGAATCCGAGATCGCCCGGCTGCGCCGCGCCCGCGAGGCGCTGGGCGCCGTCAACCTGCGCGCCGAGGAAGATGCCAAGGCGGTGCAGGCCGAGCACGACACGCTCAAGCGCGAGAAGTTCGACCTTGAGGAAGCGATCCGCAAGCTGCGCGCCGGGATCGCGGGCCTGAACCGCGAGGGGCGCGAGCGGCTCCTGACCGCCTTCGAGCAGGTGAACGCCAATTTCACCACGCTGTTCACCCACCTGTTCGGCGGCGGCGAGGCGCGGCTGGTGCTGGTCGAATCCGACGACCCGCTGGAGGCCGGGCTGGAAATCATGTGCCAGCCGCCGGGCAAGAAACTGTCCACCCTGTCGCTTCTGTCCGGGGGCGAGCAGACCCTGACCGCGCTGGCGCTGATCTTCGCGGTGTTCCTTGCGAACCCGGCGCCGATCTGCGTGCTGGACGAGGTGGACGCACCCCTTGACGACGCCAACGTGACCCGGTTCTGCGACCTGCTGGACGAGATGACCCGCCGGACCGAGACGCGGTTTCTCATCATCACCCACCACGCGGTGACCATGGCGCGGATGGACCGGCTGTTCGGCGTGACCATGGGCGAGCAGGGGGTGAGCCAGCTTGTCAGCGTCGATCTGCGCCGGGCCGAACAACTGGTGGCGTGATCCGGTCCGGGACAGCCTTTTCCCCTTTGCCCGGAATCAAGGCGCGGCATGCGCCGCCGGGCAAGCGGCCGACCGCTGCCCTCTGTTTTGCCTGCGGGGCAACTGCCGGGAGATTCAAGTCGAGCCGCCCCGCCCCGGCCCGTTGACCTTCCCGTGCAAAGGGCGTATCGACGGCCCCCGTGGCGCTTTGTTCTACCGGATTGCGGGCCACGTTAAACAAGCCGCTAAAGAGGTCAGGGCCCGTGCCCCCGACGCCTCTTTGGCCCGGGGGCTTTTCTTTGCGCGGAGGGAACGGCGCATGTCCGAGAAATGGAACCGTCGCACGCAGCTGGTCCATGGCGGCAGCCGCCGCAGCCAGTATGGCGAGATGGCCGAGGCGATCTTCCTGACGCAGGGCTTTGCCTATGACAGCGCCGAACAGGCCGAGGCGCGCTTCATCAAGGCGGGCGAGGACGAGTTCATCTATGCCCGTTACGGCAACCCCACGGTACGGATGTTCGAAGACCGTATCGCCGCCGTCGAGGGCACCGAGGACGCCTTTGCCACCGCTTCGGGCATGGCGGCGGTCAGCGGCGCGCTGACGGCGATGCTGCGGGCCGGGGATCACGTGGTTTCGGCAAAGGCGCTGTTCGGATCGTGCCTTTATATCCTTGAGGAAGTCCTGACCCGCTTCGGGGTCGAGGTGACATTCGTCGATGGCACCGACCTTGACCAGTGGCGCGCGGCGGTGCGGCCGGGCACGAAAGCGGTGTTCTTCGAGACGGTCTCGAACCCGACGCTGGAGGTGATCGACATCGCCGCCGTGGCCGGAATCGCCCATGCGGCGGGCGCGCTGGTCATTGCCGACAACGTGTTCGCCACGCCGGTGTTCTCGCGCGCGGTCGAACAGGGCGCCGATGTGGTGGTCTATTCCGCCACCAAGCATATCGACGGCCAGGGCAGGGCGCTGGGCGGCGTGATCTGCGGCACGCGCGAATTCGTCCGCAAGGTGGCCGAACCCTACATGAAGCACACCGGCGGCGCGATGAGTCCCTTCACCGCCTGGGTGATGCTGTCGGGGATGGTCACGCTCGACCTGCGTTGCCGGGCGATGGCGGACGGCGCGCTTGCCGTCGCGCGGGCGCTCGAAGGCGATGCGCGGCTGGGCCGGGTGATCTTTCCCGGGCTGGCCTCGCACCCGCAGCACGATCTGGCCATGGCGCAGATGGGGGCAGGGGGCACGGTGGTGTCCTTCGACATCGCGGGTGGCAAGGAGGCCGCGTTCCGTTTCATGAATGCACTGGAAATCATCAGTATTTCCAACAACCTCGGTGATGCCAGGTCGATCGTCACCCATCCCGCGACCACCACCCACCAACGCCTGCCCGAGGACCGGCGCGCCGCGCTGGGCATCTCTCCGGGGCTGATCCGGCTGTCGGTCGGGCTGGAGGACAGCGAGGACCTGATCGCCGATCTGCGGCAGGCGCTGGCGGCGATCTGACAGGGGCGGCCCGATACGGGCGGATCATGGCGGGGTTGGACAGCGGGGGCCGCCGCCCCCATATTGCGCCTGCCACCATCGGAGTGTGCCGTGTTCATCCGCATTCGCGCGGCACGCTCCGAACCATTGTTGACGCATGTCCGGAAAGCGGAAAGCCGGTTTCCGCTTTTCCGCGACATGCCAGAGGAGAAAAGGGGCGCGCGATGACCATTCACAGGCCAGAGCTTGACCACAAACCGGGCCGGGACGAGGCCGAGGCCGCGCTGGCGCTGCTGCGCCGGTGGGCCGGGGGCGTGACCGCGGCCGAACGGGCCGCGCTCGACCCCTCTCTGGCCGGGATGCCGGGCAACGAGCCGCTCAGCCGCGACTACCCGCAGGATTTCGTGGCCGACGCCGCCTATCGCGCCACGCTGCCCGATCTGCAAAACGGCCCCGCAAGCCTGATCGTCGGCGCGCGGCAGTTGATCCAGCATGTCGGAATCTCGAACTTCCGGCTGCCGATCCGCTTCCATACCCGCGACGGCGCCGACCTGACGCTGGAGACCTCGGTCACCGGGACGGTGAGCCTGGAATCCGAGAAGAAGGGCATCAACATGAGCCGCATCATGCGCTCGTTCTATGCCCATGCGGAACGGCAGTTCAGTTTCGAGGTGATTGCCGCCGCGCTGGAGGACTACAAGCGCGATCTCGAAAGCCTCGATGCCCGCATCCAGATGCGGTTCTCGTTCCCGGCCCGGGTGCGGTCGCTGCGTTCGGGGCTGGAGGGCTGGCAGTATTACGACATCGCGCTGGAGCTGGTGGAAAGCGGGGGCGTGCGGCGCAAGTTCATGCATCTGGATTACGTCTATTCCTCGACCTGTCCGTGTTCGCTGGAACTTGCGGAACATGCGCGGACCATGCGCGGGCAGCTTGCGACGCCCCATTCGCAGCGGTCGGTGGCGCGGATCTCGGTCGAGGTGCGGCCGGGCGGCGATTGCCTGTGGTTCGAGGATCTGATCGACCTGTGCCGCCGCGCCGTCCCGACCGAGACCCAGGTCATGGTCAAGCGCGAGGACGAACAGGCGTTTGCCGAACTGAACGCCGCGCGGCCGATCTTCGTCGAGGATGCGGCGCGGTCGTTCTGCGCGGTGCTGCGCGACGATGCGCGGATCGGCGATTTCCGCGTGGTGGCGAGCCACCAGGAAAGCCTGCATTCCCATGATGCGGTTTCGGTGCTGACCGAGGGGCCGACCTTCGCCTCGGAAAGCCTCGACCCCCGGTTGTTTTCCACCCTGTTCCATGTGGGGTGACCGGACGGCAGGGCGCCGAAACGTGATCGGCGCGCGGTTGCGGCCTGTTCCCCGTTCCGGCTAGACTGGCGGCAGGGAAAGGAGCCGGTCCGATGCGGCTTGCCATGCTCTTTCGCCGGTGCCGGGCGGCGCTGATCGCCGCGGTGCCTGCCGTCCTTCTGGGATGCGCGCCGATCGACGATCACGGCGGGCATGTCTGGTATGGTGCGGGCTGGCACGATCCGGGATTCTACCGGCATGACGTCTATTACCCCACCCATACCTATCGCCCGCCGGTCCGTGACCGGGATCGGCACCGGGACCGGGACAAGCGGCACGACAGGGCCGGTGACCGTGATCGCGACCGCGACGGCCCGCGCGGGCGGCCCGGCGGCCGCGATGACGATACGGGCCGGCCGGGCTGGCGTCCGGGCGGGCGGGACGGGGCCGGTGCCGGGGAGGGCCGCCGACCGCCGCGCGCCGGGGGTAATGACGGCCAGCGCTGGCAGGGCCAGCGGCCCGGCGGCGCCCAGGAGGCCCGCCGTCCCGGGCGCCCGGATGCAGCGCGTGGCGATGGTGTGCGCGGAGAAGTCGGCCGGGGCGGTGCGCGGGGCGACGGCCCCGACCGCCCGGTTCGTGACGGGAGCCAGCGCGGGTCCGCCGGGCCGGGCCAGAGCGCAGCCGCAACGCCCCCCGCCACGGCCCCCGCGGCCGGACGCGGAAGCGACACACGCGGCTGGGGCGCCCGTGGCGGGCGCAGCGGCGGCGGCGAGCGCGGCGGACGCCAGCGCCGGGAGTGAGCGGGCGCAGGGCTTGAACCCTTTTCCTTTTTTGCCCGGACTCAAGGCGCGCCAGCGGCCCGGGCAGCGGCCGACCGCCCGCGCCACGCCGGAGGTGTGCCTTCGGTACGACGGCGGCCGCTATTGCAACGTTTCGGCACGGACAGGCGTCGGGGTGTTCGGCGCCATGAACTGCCAGACCACAGGCGTAGCAGCGGCCCCCACGGTCGGCCGCTGCCCTCTGTGGTGACTGGAGATCAGCCGGGGGTGCGGGCGAAGTCGTCCACCCCTCCCTGCCGGGTCAGCGCCAGCAGGACACCAGCACCGCCATGTCGCTGCCGATCACGGTCAGGTCTTCGGGCGGCAGCGCGCCCTGACGCTGGGCCGGGGCAAGCGCGACCCCGGCGGCTTGCAGCTGTTCGGCGAAGGCGCTGGCCGGGGCGATGAAGGCGACTTCTTCCGGGAGCACCCGGTTGCCGCCGTCCCGCGGCGGCAGCAACACGCCGACCACCGCGCCGCTGCCGTCGATCACCGGCCCGCCCGCGTCGCCCGGCAGCGCCGAGAGCGTGAGCCGCGCGAGCCCTTCCTCGCCCGCAAGCCCGTGGTCGGCCTCGTACTGGCCGAAGGTCAGCGTGGGCAACGGCAGCGCGTCCTCGAACGGGAAACCCGCCACGGCAAGCTCGGCCCGCGGGCGCGGCGCTTCGGTGGCGAAACGCGCATGGCCCTGCGGCGCCAGCGCCGCGCGCGGACGCAGCACGGCGATACCACCCGGGTCCGCAAGCGTCACGTCCACCTCCTGCCCGCCGTCGATGGTGATCCGGCCGCAGCCCGCCACCGCCTCGGCCGCCGTCAATACCGTGCCCTGCGTGTCGATGTAGAAGCCCGAGCGCGAACGTTCCGGCCGCCGCACCTCAAGCCCCGACATCATGCCGATCCGCTGCGCCTCGTCCATCGGCTGGAGCCCGGGGTCGAGCGCGCGGCTGCCCACGGGCCGGAAGCTTGTGCGCATCGCCTCGACCACCCGCGCCATGCGTTCGCCGTCGGCCGGATCCCACGCCAGCACGAACCCCTTGACCATCCCGCCCGCATGGGCGGCGTGGGCGTAGCTTTCCACGACCGTATTGCGGCCGCGGATCTCGAAATCGTTGGCCCGCCGCTCGCGCTCGCCGTCCAGCGGCACGATGGTCAGGGTCTGGAGCAGGTCGTAAAGCCCGAACAGGCTGGCCTGATCGCCGGGCTGGCTGATCAGCAGGACGCGGACCCCGCTGCCGTCCTTTTCGTCGTAATGGACGAAGGGGGGCTCGTAGCGGTCGAACCGCACGAGGCCCATGGGCAGGTCGATCTCGATCCCCGCTTCGGCCTCGGTCACGCGCTCAAGCCCGAGTTCCGCGACCGCCGCGCGCCAGCCCTCGACCAGTTCCGCGCGCTGGCGGGTGGTCAGGGTGCCGGTGGGCTCATGTCCCGCCATCTCCTGCCAGGCCGACATGCCCGCGCGGGTGCCGGGGCCGAAGGCGCCGTCGATCCCGGCGGCATAGGTGCCGAACCACTGCATCGCGGTCTGGATCTCCTCGCGCTCGGCGCGGCTCAGCAGCGATTCCGAACGCCGGGCCTCGGCCAATGTCTCGTCGGGCAGCACGGCGGGAAGCGCGGCGGGTTCCTGCGGCGCCGGCGGGGTGGATTCCGCCGTCCCGGCCGGGGCGGGGGCGACAGGCGCCGCCGCCTCGCCCACAGGCCAGAACGACTCGCGGAAGTTGCGCCCGTCGGCCACGAAACTGTCGCCCGGCACCTGCCGTTCGCGCAACAGCGCGGCCAGCCGCGTTTCCGCCGCCCCGCTGTCCTGCGGGCCCAGAACGATGGCATACCATCCGCTGGACATCCGGTAGCCCGCCACGTCGGGGAACACCCCGGCCCAGGCCCGCGCCCGGGTCTCTGCCTCGCGCAGGGTGGGTTGGGCCTCGATCTGCACCCAGGCCGGCGCCTGCGCCCGCAGAGGATGGGAAAAGACCGCCGCCAGCAGCAGCGCCAGCAGGAAAACCGCCTTGTTCATGGGCAATGAAACTCCCGTATATACCTTGATCCGCAACATTTGTTTCCGAACCTAGCAGACGGCAGGCGCGATGCACGCCAATTCTGCGCCGCGGACCCGGTGCGCGGATTGACCCTGTGCCGCCTCTTGCCTATTCAGAACGCGGTTTTCAAGAGGTCGTCATGGCACAGCCCCCCGCCCCCCCGCGCAGCTTTCAGGAGATCGTCCTGCGGCTCCAGTCCTACTGGGCGTCGAAGGGCTGCGCGATCCTGCAACCCTACGACATGGAGGTGGGGGCGGGTACCTTCCACCCGGCGACGACGCTGCGGGCACTGGGCGCGCGGCCATGGGCGGCGGCCTATGTGCAGCCCTCGCGCCGCCCGACCGACGGGCGCTATGGCGAGAACCCGAACCGCCTGCAACATTACTATCAGTATCAGGTGATCGTGAAGCCCTCGCCCCCCGATCTTCAGGCGCTGTATCTGGGCTCGCTGGAGGCGATCGGCATCGACGCGGCGCTCCACGACATCCGCTTCGTCGAGGACGACTGGGAAAGCCCCACCCTGGGCGCCTGGGGGCTGGGCTGGGAAGTCTGGTGCGACGGGATGGAGGTGTCGCAGTTCACCTATTTCCAGCAGGTCGGCGGCCATGACTGCAAGCCGGTGTCGGGGGAACTCACCTACGGGCTGGAGCGGCTGGCGATGTATGTGCTCGGCGTCGATCACGTGATGGACATGCCGTTCAACGACCCGGATTCGCCGATCCCGCTGAGCTACGGCGACGTGTTCCGCCAGACCGAACAGGAATATTCCCGCTGGAACTTCGATCAGGCGGATACCGACATGCTGTTCCAGCACTTCAAGGATGCCGAGGCGGAATGCGAACGCATCCTTGCCGCGCCGGGGCTCGATTCGGCCGGGCGGCTGATCGTGATGGCGCATCCGGCCTATGACCAGTGCATCAAGGCATCGCATCTGTTCAACCTGCTCGACGCGCGCGGGGTGATCTCGGTCACCGAACGGCAAGCCTATATCGGCCGGGTCCGGGCGCTGGCGAAACAATGCGCCGACGCCTTCACCGCCACCGAGGCGGGCGGGGCGGGGTGAGGCGCATGACCGGCAAGATCGTCGTTCTTCTGCTCGCCGCCGCCGCCGTGATCGCGGGGGTGGCGATGTACTGGTTGCAGGTCCATGCCTTCTACGACCGGCTGCCCGCCGACACGCCCTTGCACGTGGCGACGGACGCGGGGCCGCGGGCGCTTTCGCTTGCCGGGTTCGAGGGGATCGACGCCACCTCCTCGCCGCTGCGGTTCCGGGCCTGTGCCCGGCTGGCCGAGCCCGCCGAACTGGATGACGCCCTCCCCGCCACCCGCCCCGACCCGCTGGTCGCCCCCGGCTGGTTCGACTGTTTCGACGCCGCCGCCATCGGCGCCGCGCTGATCCGGGGCGAGGCGCGGGGCTACCTGTCGCGGCACGAGATCGCCCGGGGCGTGGATCGCGTGATCGCCGTCTACCCGGACGGCCGCGCCTATGCCTGGCATCAGCTTAACGGAACGCTGGAAGAGTGACCCCATGCCCGACCTCCTGATCGAACTCTTCTCCGAGGAAATCCCGGCCCGGATGCAGCCCCGCGCCCGCGAGGATCTGAAACGGCTCGTCACCGACGGGCTGGTCGAGGCCGGGCTGACCTATGCCTCGGCCGGGGCCTTCTCGACCCCGCGGCGGCTGGTGCTGGCCATCGAGGGGCTGACGGCGGAATCGCCCATCCTGCGCGAGGAACGCAAGGGGCCGCGCGCCGATGCGCCCGAGGCGGCGCTGGAGGGGTTCCTGCGCTCGACCGGCCTGACCCGCGACCGGCTGGAATTGCGCGACACCGGCAGGGCGCAGGTCTGGTTCGCCACGATCGAGAAGCCGGGTCGCAAGGCCGCCGATATCGTCGCCGAGGTGATGGAGGCCACGATCCGTGGTTTCCCCTGGCCGAAGTCGATGCGCTGGGGCTCGGGCAGTCTGCGCTGGGTGCGGCCCTTGCATTCGATCCTGTGCATCCTGACCGACGAGGCCGGGGCCGAAGTCGTGCCGCTGACCGTCGATGGGATCGCCGCCGGGGACACGACCGAGGGCCACCGCTTCATGGCGCCGGGCCGCTTCCGGGTCACGTCCTTCGACGATTATGCCCGCAAGCTGGGCGCGGCGCGGGTGATGCTCGATTCCTCGGCGCGGGCCGCGCATATCCGTTCCGAGGCCACCAACATGGCCTTCGCGCAGGGGCTGGAACTGGTCCCGGACGAGGCGCTGCTGGAGGAGGTCGCCGGGCTCGTGGAATGGCCGGTGGTGCTGATCGGCGGCATCGGCGAGGCGTTCCTGACCCTGCCGCCCGAGGTGTTGCAGACCTCGATGCGTGAGCACCAGAAGTTCTTTTCGGTGCGCGAGCCCGCGACGGGGCGGATTGTGCGATTCGTGACGGTGGCGAACCGCGAAACCGCCGATCACGGTGAAACGATCCTTGCCGGGAACGCAAAGGTGCTGGCGGCCCGGCTGTCGGACGCGCGGTTCTTCTGGGAAAACGACCTGCGCCGGGTCCGCTCCGGGGGGATGGAGGGGCTGGCGGCGGGCCTTGCCGACGTGACCTTCCACAACAAACTGGGCAGTCAGGCCGACCGGATCGCCCGCATCGCCGCGCTGGCGCGCGCGATCGCGCCCCTGGTGGGGGCGGACGCGGACCGGGCCGAGTTGGCGGCGCGGGTCGCCAAGGCCGACCTGCAATCGGCGATGGTCGGCGAGTTCCCCGAACTGCAGGGCACCATGGGCCGCTACTACGCGCTGGACGCCGGGCTGCCCGAGGAGGTGGCCATGGCCTGCAAGGCGCATTACCAGCCGCTGGGACCGTCGGACGAGGTGCCCGCGGAGCCGGTGTCGGTCGCCGTGGCGCTGGCCGACAAGATCGACACGCTCACGGGCTTCTGGGCCATCGACGAGAAGCCCACCGGCTCGAAGGATCCCTTCGCGCTGCGCCGCGCTGCGCTGGGGGTGATTAGGCTGGTGCTGGGGAACGGGGTGCGGCTCGACCTGCTCGACCTCTTTGCCCGGGCGTTCTCACCGTTCGGTGCTGGGGCAGAGGCGGCCGACCTCCTCGCCTTCCTCCACGACCGCCTCAAGGTCCACCTGCGCGATCAGGGCATCCGCCATGACGTGATCGACGCCTGTCTGGCGATGCCGGGCAGTGACGACCTCACCCTCTTGGTCAAACGCGCCGAGACCCTTGCCGCGTTCCTCAAGACCGAGGACGGGGCGAACCTGCTGCAAGGCTTCAAGCGGGCGAACAACATCCTCAGCCAGGCGGAACAGAAGGACGGGGTGGAATACAGCTTCGGCCCCGAGCCCAAACTGGCCGAAACCCCCGAGGAAACCGCGATCTTCGCCGCGCTCGACGGTGCCGAGGCCGCCATCGCCCCGGCCATGGCGCAAGAGGATTTCGCGAGCGCCATGACCGCCATGGCCGCGCTGCGCGCCCCGATCGACGCCTTCTTCGAGGCGGTGCAGATCAACACCGACAACCAGATACTGCGGCGCAACCGGCTGAACCTGCTGCACCGCATCCGCGCCACCTGCCTTCAGGTCGCGGACCTGAACAGGATCGAAGGCTGAGCCCCTTCATCTTGCCGGAAATACTCCACGGGGGTGCGGGGGTGTGAAACCCCCGCTCCTGCCCCCTCCGCCTCCGCAACCGCGAACTTGCGCGATACCGCGATAAGAGTATGCTGCGCCCCGTCAGGAAAGGCGCCGCAGTGCAGAAACCCGAGTCCATCGACTTTGCCGCGATCACCGCCACGGCGCCCATCGCCGCCGCGACCCATGGCTGGCGGGCGAAATGCCTGCAACGGCTGATCCGGCTCGACCTGCCGGTGCCGGCCACGGTGGCGCTGCCGTTCGGCGCCGTGCGCGCCATCGCCGCCGGGCAGATGCCCGAGGCGGGCGCGATCCTTGCGGCGATCGGCAAGGGGCCCTTGGTCTCGATCCGGCCCAGCCCGCAGAATCCCGACTGGGGCGGGCCGGGCACGATCCTCAACCTCGGGCTGACCGAGGCGCGGCACAAGGCGCTGGTCCGCAGCCACGGCAGGCAGGCGGCCGATGCGCTGTTCCTGCGTTTCGTGCAGACCTATGCGATCCATGTCGCGCGGCTCGACCCCGACATGTTCGACGCCGCCGAAGCCAGCGCCGAGGCGATCCGCGCCGCGCTGCGCGCCTATGAGGCCGAGACCGAAGAACCCTTCCCGCAGGATCCGGCCCGGCAGGTGGCGCTGGCGCTGCGCTCGATGGCGCGGGCGTGGGAGGGGACGACGGCGCGGCTGTTGCGGCAGGCCAAGGGCGCGCCCGCCAATGCCGGGCTCGGCCTCATCGTGCAGGAAATGGCGCTGGGCATGGGGCAGGGGGTCTCGGGCTCGGGCGTCATCCAGTTCGTCGATTCGGTCACCGGCGAGCGGCGGGTGACCGGCCGTTATCTGTCGCAAAGCCTTGCCCGAGATGCGATTTCCAAGGAGGCGAGCGGCGCGCTCTACCTTGCGCGCGACCCGCGCGGCCCCTCGCTGGAGGAAGCCGCGCCCGGGGTCTTCGCCGAGCTTCTGCGCCACGGCGACGCCTGCCGGACCCGGCTGCGCGAGGAGATGCAGATCGAGTTCACGCTGGAAAACGGCGTGCTGCGGGTGCTCGACGCGCTTTCGACCGGACGTTCGTCCCGGGCGACGCTGAAGATCGCGGTGGCGCTGGCCGAGGACGGGATCATCGGCCGGGAAGAGGCGGTGATGCGGGTCGAGCCGCGGGCGCTGTCGGAACTGCTGCACCCGCAGGTCGATCCTCGCGCGCCGCGCGACGTCTTCGCCCGCGGCATCGCCGCAAGCCCCGGCGCGGCGGTGGGCCGGGTGGTGTTCTCCTCGACCGCGGCGCAGGCCAGCGCGGCACGCGGCGAGCCCTGCATCCTTGTCCGGCGCGAGACCACGCCCGAGGATATCCGGGGCATGCACGCGGCCTCCGGTGTGCTGACCGAACGCGGCGGCATGACCAGCCACGCCGCGGTGATCGCCCGCGGCCTCGGCCTGCCCTGCGTGGTGGGGGCCTCGGGGCTGCGGCTCGACGGGCGGGAACGGCGGTTGATCGCCGCCGACGGCCGCACCTTTTCCGAGGGCGACCTGATCACCGTAGATGGCACCGCGGGCGAGGCGCTGGCGGGCGCCGCCGCGATGCTGCCCCCGGCGCTGGGCGAGGATTTCCGCAAGCTGCTGCACTGGGCCGACGGGTTCCGCGACATCGGCGTACGCGCCAATGCCGATTCGCCCTCGGATGCGCTGACCGCCCGCGACTTCGCCGCCGAGGGGATCGGGCTGTGTCGGACCGAACACATGTTCTTCGAGCACGACCGGCTGGTGGTGATGCGCGAGATGATCTTCGCCGACAGCCCCGCCGACCGGGCCTCGGCGCTGGAACGCCTCTTGCCGATGCAGCGCGAGGATTTCATCCACCTGTTCGAGATCATGAAGGGCCACCCGGTCTGCATCCGGCTGTTCGACCCGCCCCTGCATGAATTCCTGCCCCATTCGCGCGAGGGGATGCAGGAGCTTGCCGAGGCGCTCGACCGGCCCCTGTCCGAGATCACCCGCCGGGCCGAGGCGCTGTCGGAGTTCAACCCGATGCTGGGGATGCGCGGGGTGCGCCTCGGCGTCGTGCTGCCCGAGATCTACGAGATGCAGGCGCGGGCGATCTTCGAGGCCACGATCGCCGCCGCCCGCCGTGGCGCGGTGGTGGTGCCCGAGATCATGTTGCCGCTGGTCTCGGCGGTGCGCGAGGTCGAACTGATCAAGACCCGGATCGACGCGGTGGCCGCCATGGTGCGCACAAGGCGCGGCGCGGAATTCGACTACCGGCTGGGGGTGATGGTCGAGACCCCGCGCGCCGCGCTGCGGGCGGGCGACGTGGCGCAGCATGTGGGGTTCCTCTCGTTCGGCACCAACGACCTGACGCAGATGACCTATGGCCTGTCGCGCGACGATGCCGGGCGGTTCATGTCGGCCTATGTCCAGCAGGGCGTGTTCCCGGAAGACCCGTTCCACACGCTCGATGTCGAGGGGGTGGGGGAGCTTTTGCTCATTGCCGCCGAACGCGGGCGCCAGACGCAGGCGGGGCTTACGCTGTCGATCTGCGGCGAGCATGGCGGCAACCCCGAATCAATCGCCTTCTGCCGCAAGGCCGGGTTCGATTACGTCTCCTGCTCGCCCTACCGGGTGCCGCTGGCCCGGCTGGCGGCGGCGCAGCTGGTGCTGGCCGAACGGGCCGGGGCGCACAACCGCAGGGGCGACGGCGAATCAGGCGTTTGACCCCGGGCCGGGTCGGGCGCCACAATCTGAGATTGTGCGCCCCGGCCACCCCCTGTTGCGCATTTGCCACGCGAGGCTGGACCTTTGCCGGGGTTTCGGCTAGGGCATCGCGCTTGTGGCGCGGGGGTTGCCTGCCGTGCGCCAGCGGGGCGGGTCGCCAAGCGCCCGCCGACAGCAAGCAAGACGGAAAGAGCCTGGGGGCACGAACATGCGTTTTTCGGTGGTTTGCGCGTTTGGCGCCGCGATGGGGCTGGCCATGTCGGCACTGGTCATGCCGGGACCGGCCACGGCCGAGATCACGGTCAGCCAGTCGAACGATCCCACCGCGATGATCGACAGCCAGTTGTCGCAGCTTCTGGGGGCCGAGCGGGTGGCGCTGGCCACCCTGCCGCCCGACCGGGTGCGCCAGATCGTGACGCCGCGCCCGGCGTCCCCGCAATCGCCGGGGCGGATCGGCTTCGACCCGGGCTGGCTTGCCGCCCAGCCCGCGCCGGGCGGCGGGCAGCAGTGGCACTGCCTGACCCAGGCGCTCTATTTCGAGGCCCGGGGCGAGGCGATCCAGGGCCAGGTCGCGGTGGCCGAGGTGATCCTGAACCGGGTCGATGCGCCCAACTACCCGGATACGGTCTGCGAAGTGGTGCATCAGGGCACCGGGCGGCTCCATGCCTGCCAGTTCTCCTTCACCTGCGACGGCAAGCCCGAGGTGATCCGCGAGGCCACCGCCTACGAGCACGCGGGCAAGATCGCCCGGCTGATGCTCGACGGCGCGCCGCGCACGCTGACCAGGGGCGCGACCCATTTCCACACCCGCGCGGTGCGCCCGGCCTGGTCGCGCAGCTTCCCGCGGACCGCCGCCATCGGCGCGCATCTGTTCTACCGCCAGCCCGGCACGCGGTCCGCCGGATCGGAATCCTGACGTCCCCCCCATGTCGCAACCGGCACGGCCTGCGCCGCATCGGGGCCTGCCGCCCGCACCCGCCCGGCCCATACCATACCGGCGTGACGGGCGGTTTCCCGCCTTCCATGCTTCATCTTGCCTGAAATACTCCCGCCGGAGGCTCCCTTTCTCTCCCCCTTCGGTGCCCATTGGGGTAAACAGCGCCGGAGCGGATCAGGAATTCCCATGCCCAGCGACAGCAGACTGGCCTTCGCCCATCCCGAGGAACGCGCCGCCGCCACCGGCGGCCCGGCGCCCCGCGACCGTATCTGCCTGCGCGACCATGTGGTCGAGGCCGAGATCGGCGCCTTCCAGCAGGAACGCGGCACCACCCAGCGGCTGCGGTTCAACGTGGTGGTCGAGGTGCGCCCGGCCTCCGGGCCGCTCGACGACGATGTGGACCGCATCCTCTCCTACGACCGGATCACCGAGGCGATCGCGGCCGAACTGGCGCAGGAACGGCTGAACCTGCTGGAAACGCTGGCCGAGCGGGTGGCCGAGCGCATCCTGACCGAACCGCGCGCCATGCGGGTCTTCGTCCGGGTCGAAAAGCTGGACCGTGGCCCCGGCGCGCTGGGGGTCGAGATCGTGCGCGCCCGTGCCGCCGCGCCCCTGCGTGCCACCGCCACCGACGGCAGCGAAAGCGCGCTGCATCCGCTGGTCGTGCATCTCGACAATGCCACCATCGCCGCCCCCGACCTGCCCGCGCGGCTCGACGGGTGGGAGGCCGCCGGCCTGCCGCTGGTCCTGACCGTGGGCCTTCCCGAAGGGGCGCACCCGCAATCGGCCGTGGCTCCGGCGCAGCGGCGTATCGACCTGCTGGCGATGGAGCAGAACGCCTGGGTGCTTGCCGGGCGCGATCCGCGTTGCGTCGTGATGGCCAGCCGGACCGAGATCGACTGGGCCATGCGCCACGGCCAGACCGTGGTCTGGGCGCCCTCCAAGCTGGTGCTCGATGCGGTCGATGGCCCCGGCACCTGCGATCCGGTGGCGCTGGCGCTGTGGCTGGCCGAGTCGCTGGCGGCGGAACGGCTGATCGTTCACGGGCCTGAAACAGTCCCGGCGGGAAGCCGCGTTCCCGTGGTGCGCGCGGCGGGCTGAGCCCGCCACGGCCCTTGCCAGCCCGGCCCCCAGCGCATAATCCCGGCGCATGAGCTACCTTCGCCCCCGCCCGCGTTGCGACCTGCCCCGGCCTCCGGAGGCGCAGCCGCTGGCAGGCAGCGCCCATGTCTGGTTCGACACGGTGGACCGGCTGTCGCGCGACGCCCCGCCGGAGGCCGCCGCAGCGACGGTGGCGCTCGCCGCCGCCCGGCCGGTCCTGCCCGGCCTGCCGTCCGACCGGCCGCTGGTCATGGGCATAATCAACGTCACCCCCGACAGCTTCTCGGACGGCGGCCGGTTCCTCGACCGCCCGCTGGCCGTCGCCCATGCCCGGCGGATGCTGGCGGACGGCGCCGATCTTCTTGACATCGGCGGCGAATCGACCCGCCCCGGCGCGGCGGACCTGCCCGAGACCGAGGAGATCGCCCGCACCGCCCCCGTGATCGCCGCGCTGCGCGATGCGGGCGTCACCGCGCCCGTTTCCATCGACACCCGCAAGGCCGCGGTGGCGCGCGCGGCGCTTGCCGCCGGGGCGGACATGGTCAACGACGTCTCGGCGCTGACCTACGACCCGGCCATGGCCGGGGTGGTGGCCGAAGCGGGGGTGCCGCTGTGCCTGATGCACGCGCAGGGCACGCCGCAGACCATGCAGATCGACCCGCGCTACGATGACGTCTGCCTCGATATCCACGACTGGCTTGCCGCGCGGATCGCCGTGGCCGGGGCGGCGGGTATCCCGCGCGCCCGGATCCTGATCGACCCCGGCATCGGCTTCGGCAAGACCGTGGGCCACAATATCGACCTGCTGCGCGGGCTGGCGCTGTTCCACGGGCTTGGCTGCGCGCTGCTGGTCGGAGCCTCGCGCAAACGGTTCATCGGCACGCTGGGCGGGGCGGATGAACCTGAGGCGCGTGTTCCCGGCTCGCTCGCCGTGGCGCTTCATGCGGCGGGGCAGGGGGTGCAGGTGCTTCGCGTCCATGACGTCGCGGAAACGGTGCAGGCGCTGCGATTGTGGCAGGCGCTGACCCATATCGGCAACAATCCCAGGTGAGAGACCCCATGACACGCAAGCTGTTCGGCACCGACGGGGTGCGCGGCACCGCCAACACCCCCCCGATGACCGCCGACCTCGCGCTGCGGTTGGGGGCCGCCGCCGGGCGTTATTTCCGGCGCGACGGACTCAACCGGCACCGGGTGGTGATCGGCAAGGACACGCGGCTGTCGGGCTACATGATCGAGAACGCGCTGACCGCCGGGCTGACCTCCACGGGGATGAACGTGCTGCTGCTCGGCCCGGTGCCGACGCCCGCCGTGGGCTACCTGACCCGCTCGATGCGCGCCGATCTCGGGGTGATGATCTCGGCCAGCCACAACCCGGCCGAGGACAACGGCATCAAGTTCTTCGGCCCCGACGGGTTCAAGCTGTCGGACGCCGCCGAGGCCGGGATCGAGGCCATCGTCGCGGGCGAGATCGCGCCGGTGCCGCCGCGCGAGATCGGCCGGGCCAGGCGGATCGAGGACGGGCGCGGCCGCTATGTCGAATATGCCAAGACCACCTTTCCGGGGCGCGGGGTGCTGTCCGGTCTCAAGGTGGTGATCGACTGCGCCAACGGGGCGGCCTACCGCGCCGCGCCCGAGGTGCTGTGGGAACTGGGGGCGAATGTGATCCCGGTGGGGGTGGCGCCCAACGGCCACAACATCAACGACAACTGCGGCTCGACCCATACCCAGACCGCGGCCGAGGCGGTGGTGGCCCATGGCGCCGACCTTGCGATCTGCCTCGACGGCGACGCCGACCGGGTGATCATCCTCGACCAGCACGGGCAGGAGGCGGACGGCGACCAGATCATGGCGCTGTTCGCCGCGCGCTGGGCGGATGAAGGGCGGTTGAACGGCGGCACGCTGGTCGCCACGGTGATGTCGAACCTCGGGCTGGAGCGGTTCCTGACCGGGCGCGGCCTGCGGCTGGAACGCACGCCGGTGGGCGACCGGCATGTGGTCGAGGCGATGCGCCGGGGCGGCTGGAATCTGGGCGGCGAACAGTCAGGCCATATCGTGATGACCGACTACGCCACCACCGGCGACGGGCTGATCGCGGGGTTGCAGTTCCTGGCCGAGATGGCCCGCACCGGCCGCCCGGCCTCGGAACTCGCGCGCAGCTTCGACACCGTGCCGCAGATGCTGAAAAATGTCCGCTACGCGGCGGGGCAGGAGCCGCTGTCGGCCCCCGCCGTGAAGGCCGCCATCGCCGGGGCCGAGGCGCGGCTGAAGGGCACGGGGCGGCTGCTGATCCGCAAGTCGGGCACCGAACCCCTGATCCGGGTCATGGCCGAGGCCGAGGACGAGGCGCTGATGGCCGAGGCGGTGGCCGAAGTGGTGAGCGCGGTCGAGGCGGCGGTCTGAGGGGACTGTTGTATGGCGCTACAGAGGGCAGCGGCCGCCCGTGCGGGCGGTCGGCCGCTGCCCGGGCCGCTGACGCGGCTGTTCCGGGCGGGTGCTTCGCTCGACCGATCGGGGTGGCAAAGGTGTTCATGCAGATAGCCCGCTCCGCATCCGCAGGGTGCGCTTCAGCGCACCCCCTCCCCGCGGTCCCCTCACACTGCATAACGCAGCGCCCGCCCATGCGGGCGGACGACCGCTGCCCGGACCGCTTTCGGCGTTTCCGCGTATTCCCGGACCACGTATTCCCCTTGGCAAGCGGTGGCAAAGCTGTAATCTGACACTACTGAATTAGCGTTATTTGAGCAATTGTCATGCAAGCACCCTCTATTGGAATCGGCGGCGCCGCGCCGGTGAACGATGGCGAAGTGAACCTCTACCTGACACCCGAAGGCACCGGCCAGCGATGGTTCGACGCCTCGCGCCGGGTGATCTTCGTCAACGGGATGCTGAACTCGGGCGACGACCACCGCAAGAGCGCGCTGGCGCTGTCGGTGTTGCGGGCCTGTGGCGTGGTCGGGGTCTACAACAAGACCGACGGCTTCTGGCGCGACCTCGGCCAGTGCATCACCGACAAGCTCAAGCTTTCAGGCGTGCAGTCGGGTTCGATGTTCGACTTCGCCACCTGGGAGCGCATCGTCGAGGATGCCTACCGCGCCGAACTGCGCCGCCGCCCCGGGCTCGACAAGCGGGATTTCGTGGGCGACCTGATCAAGGCCAACCCGGCCACCCATGCGCTTTACGCGCTGATGGTGGGGCGCGGCGGCATCGACGCCGGAACCCCGATCTACTGCCACAGCCAGGGCAACCTGGTCACCTCGAACGCGCTCACCGCCGTGGCGCTGGCCATGGGCGCGGCCTCGGTCCACGGGCTCGTGGTGAACAGCTACGGCTCTCCCGCGCGCTACTGGCCAGCAGGGCTCAACCGCACCAACAACGCCTATACCTTCGATCCGGTAAGCTGGCTCGACCTGCGCGTCGATCTGAGCAGTTCCAAGGTGGGCTTCAAGGCGGCGCACGGTTTCGACACCTATGTGCAGCAGGACGGCGAATTCGTCGTCAACCGCTTCCGCTGGGGCTCGTTCGGGATGACCGCCTCGATGGACGAGGACGGGCTGGCCGAATTCTGCGTCGGCCTCGGCGACAACACGCCGCGACTGCGGGGGATCTTCGACCGGCTGGAAAGCGCGCACTGGACCGACAGCGACGACGTGGCGCTGGCCTATGTGAACAAGCTTTCCGACATCCGGCTGCGCACCCTTGCACGGATCGACCCCGCCTTCATCCGCCAGCTGGTCCGGCTGCTGAAATCGGGCTGGACGTCACGTGCCGAGAAGCGCGCCATCGAGCGGCTGGAAAACGCGCTGCGGGCGTAACGCAACTTCAGAAAAACTGACAGACCTTTTCGGTTCGAAATGCGGTATCTGTCCTGTGTGTTGGCAGGGCCATCCGGAGCGCCACCCTTGCCCGGAATCAAGGCGCGGCACGCGCCGCCGGGCAAGCGGCCGACCGCCCGCACGGGCGGCCGCTATTGCAACGTTTCAACATGCACATAGGTCGGGGGTATCCGGCACCATAAATTGCCAGACGACAAGCGTCAGAAGCGGCCCCCCGCGGTCGGCCGCTTGCCCTCTGTTGCAATAGATCGGCTTCGGGCAGCAATATCGACCGACACGCAAGACAGACACCGCCTTCGGAAACGCTTCAGGGGGCGGCACGGGAAAGGGGCGCCCGCAGGCGCCCCCGTGCGCTTCAGCGCACCATCCCGCCGGCCCCGGATCAGTTCCGCGCCTTGTCCACCATCTTGCCGGCCGAGATCCACGGCATCATGTCGCGCAGCTTTTCGCCGACCTGTTCGATCTGGTGGCCGTCGTTGTTGCGGCGGGTGGCCTTGAAGAACGGCTGGCCCACGGCGTTTTCCTGCATGAAGTCGCGCACGAACTTGCCCGACTGGATATCTTTCAGCACCGCCTTCATCCGCGCCTTGGTCTCGTCATAGGGCAGGATGCGCGGGCCGCTGACATATTCGCCATACTCGGCCGTGTTCGAGATCGAGTAGTTCATGTTGGCGATGCCGCCTTCGTAGATCAGATCGACGATCAGCTTCACCTCGTGCAGGCATTCGAAATAGGCCATCTCGGGGGCATAACCCGCCTCGACCAGCGTCTCGAAGCCCATGCGGATCAGTTCGACCAGACCGCCGCAGAGCACCGCCTGTTCGCCGAACAGGTCGGTTTCGCATTCCTCGCGGAAGTTGGTCTCGATGATGCCCGAACGCCCGCCGCCGATGGCCGAGCAATAGGACAGTCCAAGCTCCAGCGCCCGGCCGGTGGCGTCGTTATCGACCGCCACGAGGCAGGGCACGCCGCCCCCTTTGACGTATTCGCCGCGCACCGTGTGACCGGGGCCCTTGGGCGCCATCATGATGACATCGACGCCCGGCTTCGGCTCGATCAGGCCGAAATGGACGTTCAGCCCGTGGGCGAAGGCGATGGCCGCGCCTTCGCGCAGGTTGTCGTGGACGTATTTGCGGTAGGTCTCGGCCTGAAGTTCGTCCGGCATGGTGAACATGATCAGGTCGGCCCAGGCCGCCGCCTCGGCGATGCCCATCACCTGAAGCCCCTCGGCCTCGGCCTTCTTCGCCGAGGGCGAGCCCTCGCGCAGGGCGACGGCAAGGTTCTTGGCGCCCGAGTCGCGCAGGTTCAGCGCATGGGCATGGCCCTGCGAGCCGTAGCCGAGGATCGCGACCTTCTTGTCCTTGATCAGGTTGATGTCGCAATCGCGGTCGTAATAAACGCGCATCGGCGTTCTCCTCTGTTGTGTCTGGCGGGCAGTATAGGCAGGGTCACGCAAATTCCCGTGCAAATTCTTTTGTTTCAGGCCGTAAAGTCAGATAACTATGCGCCTGATATCCGATTGATGAAGTTTTGATGCAGATCGACGATACCGACCGCCGCCTGCTGCGGCATCTCATGGCCGACCCCGGCCTTGCCACGGCGGAACTGGCCGCCCGTGCCGGCGTCACCCCGGCGACCTGCTGGCGCCGTCTGGAACGCTTGCGCGCGGCCGGGGTGATCCGGGGCACCGCGGCGGTGATCGACTGGCGCGCGCTCGGCTGGGAGGTGGAGGTCTCGCTGCGCTTCACCCTCGACAAGACCGCGCCGCGCGCCTTCGACGATTTCATCGCCGCCGCGCGCGAGGTGCCCGAGGTGATCGGCATCGAGACCTTCCTCGGCCGGGTCGATCTGCGGCTGAACGTGATCGCCCGCGACATGCGCCATTACAAGGAGGTCTACCGGAGCCGCATCCTCACCCTGCCGCATATCGCCGATATCGAGGCGCTGATGCTGGTCTCCACCATCCGCGATACCGAGGCGCTGCCGATATGATCGACCTCGACGCCACCGACCGGGCGCTGCTCCATGCGCTGTCGCAGGACGCGGGGCAGAGTGCGGGCGCGCTGGGCCGCCGATTCGGCCTGTCGCAGCCCGCCGCATGGCGGCGCATCCGCCGGATGGAGGAGGCCGGGATCATCGCCGGGCGCCGTATCGTGGTGGACCGCGAAGCGCTGGGCTTCGGCGTGACCGTGTTCCTCGGGGTGAAACTCGCGACCCGTGGCCGGATCAGCGTCGATGATTTCGAGCGCGCGGTGGCGGCGATTCCAGAGGTGCAGGTGGTGCAGCACGTCCTTGGCCTGTTCGATTACCGGCTGCGGGTGGTGGCGCGCGACATCGCGGATTTCGAGCGGGTGCTGCGCCGCCGGATCATGACCCTGCCGGGTGTCGGCCAGGTCGAGGCCAACGTGCTTCTGTCCGAGGAACGCCGCCCCGGCCCGCTGGGCTGACGGATCGGAGGTGGCTGCGTAGGGTGCGCTTCAGCGCACCCCAAGCCCCGCCTGCATCAGCGCCCGGCGCAGCGGCGCCACCGCATACATCGCTTCCAGCGCCCCGGCGCGCAGGTCGCGCAGCCCCCGCGCCCCGGCCATCGAGGCCCGGTTGAGCGCGTCGATCCCCGTCACCCGCGCCCTTATGTCGCCCTGCCGGGCCCTCGCATAGGCATCCAGCATCGCCCGCCCGCCAAGCCCCGCCGGATCGGCCGTGGCAAGGTCGATCAGCACCCGCAGGTCGGCGAGGCTCATGTTCAGCCCCTGCGCGCCGATCGGCGGCACCACATGCGCGGCCTCGGCCATCAGCGCGGTGCGCTCGGCGGTGATGCGGTCGGCGATCTGGCTGATGATCGGCCAGACCATGCGGCGGCTGGCCAGCGTCAGCGGCCCGAACAGGTTGCACGACCGGGCGCTGGCCCCGGCCTCGAAATCCGCCTCGGGCAGGGCGGCAAGGCGCTGTGCCTCGGGCCCGTGCTCCATCCAGATCACGGCCGAGCGCGGGGCGCCGTCGCGGTCCGGCAGCGGCACCAGCGTGAACGGCCCGCCGCTGCGGTGGATCTCGGTCGAGACGTTTTCATGCGGCAGCGGGTGCGAGACCGCGAAAACCACCGCCTTCTGCCCGTAACGGATCGTCCGGACCCCGATCCCCAGCGCCGTGCGCACGCCGGAATTGCGCCCGTCCGCCGCGACCAGAAGCCGCGCCGAAACCCTTGTGCCGTCGGAAAGGCCCACCAGCGCCGCCCCCTCGCGGGTGAGCACGGAGCGGGTCGCGGTGCCGGGGCGGAATTCCACCCCCGGCATTTCACCGATCCGCGCCACCATCTCGCGCCGCAAAAGCCAGTTGGGCAGGTTCCAGCCGAACGGCAGGTCGGAAATATCCGCCGCGTCGAAAACGCGGATCAACCGGGGCTCGGGCGTCTCGCCGCCCGCATCGACGATGCGCATCCGTTGCAGCGCCGTGGCATGGGGGGAAAGGCGGCCCCACAGGCCCGCCGCCTCCAGAACCGGGACCGAGGGTTGCAGAAAGGCGGTGGTGCGCAGGTCGGCGTCCGGATCGGCCTCGTCGGTGACGGGGGGGGCCGGATCGACGCAAAGCACCGAAAACCCCGCCGCGCCGAAACCCGCCGCCGCCGCAAGCCCGGCGACCCCGCCGCCCGAAACCAGTATGTCCACCGTGATCCGGTCCATCCGCGCCTCCATTCCGGCACTGGATACGCCAGCCGCGCCCCCGCGTCCACGTGGCATGTCACCGGGGCCTGCCGTCGGAACCCGTCGCCGGGCGGATCAGTCCCGGGTCACGGCAAGCAGGCCGAGAAAGACCAGCGGCACCGTGGCGAGCGCGCTCAGCGCCAACGCCTTGATGCCCCAGATGGCGGTGGCGATGGCCACCAGCACCAGCGCCCCGCCGATCAGGTAGAAGACCGGCTCAAAGGTGCGGGCGGCGCCGTCGGCCTGCGGCCGGTGCCGAGCGGAAGAATGGGGGGGAACATCGGTCGTGGTCATCGGCGCCTCCTGCCAGTGATGGGGACCGCTCAAAGGTAAGGGACAGATGCGCCTTCTGCCACGCCCGGCGGCCGGACGGGTTGTCGCACCGCGGCGTTATGCCGCAGGTTGCGGTGCTCAACCCATGAGCCGGGCGAGGAACCCCGACAGGTCGTCGGTGTGGTGGTGGATATGCGGCGCGGGCGCGGGGGCGGGGGCGACATGCACGGTGCGCATCCCCATCTCATGCGGGGCGGCAAGGTTGCGCGGGTCGTCCTCGAACATCGCGGCGCGGGCCGGGGTGGTGCCATCGGCGCCGAACACGGTTTCGAACGCCTGCCGTTCGGGCTTGGGGCGAAAGCCCGCGTGTTCGACCCCATAGACCGCGTCGAAGGCCGCGCCCAGCCCGCGCGCGCCCAGCACCCGCGCGGCATAGGGGGCGGAGCCGTTGGTATAGACGATCCGCCGCCCCGGCAGCGCCCGGATCCGCGCGGCCAGCAGCGGGTCGGGGGTCAGGCCGTCGAGCGGGATGTCATGGACGTCGATCAGATAGGGGCCGGGATCGACGCCGTGTTCGGCCATCAGCCCGGCCAGCGTGGTGCCGTAGCGCGTCCAGTAGTGGCGGCGCAGCCGGTCGGCCTCATCCCGGCCGACACCCAGCGCCTCCATCACCCAGGTGACCATGCGGGCTTCGATCCGGTCGAACAGCCGGACGGTGGGCGGGTAAAGCGTATTGTCGAGATCGAACACCCAGGTTTCGACCCCGCTGAACGTGGGCGTTTCCATACGCGCGAGGCTAGCCCTTCGGTGCGCCGGGTGCAATGGCGCCGCCCTCATGCCGCTTGATCCCCGGCCGTGCCCGGGGCAAGGTTCGCGCCCATGACGGAGAACCCGATGCCCGATGCCCGGTCCAGCCAGCGCGATGCCTATTCGCTGATCCTCGAAGCCATCGACGGCGGCCTCTACAAGCCCGGCGACCGGCTGGTGGAATCGGAACTGGCCGAACGTTTCGGCGTGTCGCGCACCCCGGTGCGCGAGGCGCTGCAACGGCTGGAAACCCAGTCGATGCTGACCCGCGACGGCCGCAGCCTGATCGTCGCCTCGCTCGACCACAACCAGCTGGCCGAGCTTTACGCGGTGCGAGCGGAACTGGAGGGGCTTGCCGCCCGCCTTGCCGCGCGCCACGCGACCGAGGAAGAGGTGCGCGTGCTGCGGGCGATGGTCGAGGACGATCGCCGCCTGCTTGGCGACCCGCAGGCGATGAGCCGGGCCAACCGGCGGTTCCACAAGCAGATCCATCTGGCATCGCACAACCGTTATCTGGTCCAGCAACTCGGCCTTGTGCACCGATCGATGGCGCTGCTGGCCTCGACCTCGCTGGCGGCTGAAGGACGCGACGCGGCGGCGCTGGGGGAACATGACGCGATCGTCGCCGCCATCGAGGCGGGCGACGGCGATGCGGCCTGCGCGGCGCTGCGCACGCATATCTCGCGCGCGTTCGAAACCCGGCTGCGGCTTGACGCGGGCGAGGTGCGCGGCGTCTGAACCGGCGCTGGCGGGGCGCCCACGGTGTCGTAAAGCCCGTGGCGGGTCTTGGCCCAGTAGAAGGGGCGGGTGAAAATCTCCCACAAGGCGCGCCAGGCGGCGACGGCGGCCAGCGGAAAGTAGAAATGCAGCCCCGGTGCCCAGTGCCAGAGCCGGTGGTGGCGGGTGCGCCGTGCACCGACCATGCCGAGGCCGATGTTCACCGCCTCTGCCGTCAGGAACAGCGCGACCAGCGCCGTGAGTGCCGCGGGCGGCAGCACCGCCGCCAGCGGATGCCAGACCCCGGCCGCCACCAGCCAGAACGACAGCATCAGCGGCGCAAGCACGAATTGCGACTGCGCGCCGAGAAAGATCACCTGATAGCCGAGGAACCCGCGCGGCCCGAGATCGCGCCACAGCGCGCGGGGCCTTCGCATATGCACCGCCCAGGTCAGCATGTGCCCCTTGATCCAGCGCGAGCGTTGCCGCATCCAGGCGCGCGGGCGGCAACAGGCTTCTTCCCCGGTGGCGGTTTCCAGCATTTCGGTGCGGTAGCCCCGGCGGGCCAGGCGGATGCCGAGGTCGGCGTCCTCGGTGACGTTATGCGCATCCCAGGCCCCGACCGCCTCCAGCGCCGCGCGCCGCACGAACAGCGTGGTGCCGCCCAGGGGCAGCGGCAGGCCGAGGCGCTGCAACGCGGGCATCGCCACCCGGAACCAGGCGGCATATTCGATGGTGAAACAGCGGGCGATCCAGTTCGAGCGCGGGTTGTAATAGTCGAGCACGCCTTGCAGGCAGCCGACCTCGGGCCCACGTTCGTGGAACCGCCGCACCACGCGGGAGATCTGGTCGCGGTCGGGCGCGTCCTCGGCGTCGTAGATGCCGATGATCGAGCCCCGGCAGAAGTCGAGCGCGTAGTTGAGCGCGCGCGGCTTGGTCTTCATCGGGCCGTCCGGCACCACGACCACCCGCATCCAGCCGGGCAGGGCGGCGTTTTCCAGCGCGGCCCGGGTCTCGTGGTCGCGTTCCTCGATCACCAGCAGCACGTCGAGCAGCGCGCGCGGGTAGTCGAGCCGCCCGAGACGGCGCAGCAGCCGGGGCGCGATATCGGGTTCGCGGAACATCGGCACCAGCACGGATACCACCGGGCGCCGGGCGATGGCGGGGGGCGGCCCGGCCGCCACCGGCGCGGGCCGCAGCGCAAGGACCAGCGCCGCCCCCTTGAGCGCGAGCGAGCAGACCAGTGTCAGCACCGCCCAGCCGGTCAGCGCCAGCAGCACCGCCCCCGGGGCCAGCACCAGCAGCAGCGCCAGCACCGGCAGCAGCAGCATCAGCCAGCGTCGCCCGGCGGCGGCGTGCCATGTCCGGCAGCTCAGCTCCGGGGGGACGCGGGCTTCGGCGCGGGCCCGCAGCATGCCCGCGCGGGCCGTGGCCAGCGCCCGGCGCAGCGCCTCGGGTTCGGCCAGGGCCGGGGCGACCGGGCCGAGCGCGGTGGTCAGTTCGTCCCGGATGCGGGCGAAGGTCTCGGGCCGGTCGAGCGCCACCACCACCGTATCCCCGGCCCGCCGCCACGGCAGCGCCCCGAGTTCGAGTCCGCGCGCCGCGCCCAGCCGGTCGATCAGCCGCGGGTCGGGCGGTTCGGCCAGCGGATCGACCAGCGTCAGCCCGTGGCACCGCGCGCGCGCCGTGGCGAGATCGGCCGGGGCGATCGTTCCCGCGGCCGTCAGCACGTCGGCAAGCGGCGCCCGGCTGTGCGCGGCCTCGGCCAGTGCGGCGACCATGGCATGGGGGGCGACCAGACCTTCGTCGATCAGGAACCGCGCGAGATCGCGCGGCCCGGCCGATGCGGCCGGGCCCGTCCGCGCAGCGATTCGCAAGGCCCCTGCGACCATGCCCCATCCGTCCTGTTCCGTTCTGACCGGCGCAGGGTGGCACGGGGGGTATTAATGTCGGGTTAACACGCGCGGGTCGCGCAGGGCGGGGCCCGGTGGGGCCGTCAGGCGGCCCGGCGGGTCCGTATCGCCTCGGCGAAGCGTTCGAACAGGTAATAGCTGTCCTGCGGGCCGGGGCTTGCCTCGGGATGGTGCTGGACCGAGAACACCGGCCGCCCGTCCATCCGGATGCCGCAATTCGTGCCGTCGAACAGGCTGACATGGGTCTCGACCACGCCTTCGGGCAGGGTCTGGCTATCGACGGTGAAGCCGTGGTTCATGATGGTGATCTCGACCTTGCCGGTCTCGACATCCTTCACCGGGTGATTGGCGCCGTGATGGCCGTGGTTCATCTTGACGGTCTGCGCGCCCAGGGCCAGCGCAAGTATCTGGTGGCCGAGGCAGATCCCGAAGACCGGCAGGTCGCGGGCCAGCACCTCGCGGATCATCGGCACCGCGTATTCGCCGGTCGCCGCCGGATCGCCGGGACCGTTCGTCAGGAACACCCCTTCGGGGTCGTGGGCCAGCACCTCTTCGGCGGTTGCCGTGGCCGGAAGCACCGTGACCTCACATCCCGCCGAGGCGAGGCAGCGCAGGATATTGCGTTTCGCGCCGAAGTCTATGGCGACGACCCGCAGCCCCGGCCCCTCGCGCCGGGGATAGCCGTCGGGCCAGGCCCAGCGCATTTCGTCCCAGCGGTAGCTTTGCGCACAGGTCACTTCCTTCGCCAGGTCCTGCCCGACGATACCGGGCCACGCCCGCGCCCTGGCGATCAGCGCCTCGACGTCGAACTTCCCCTCGGGGTCATGCGCGAGCGCCACATGCGGCGCGCCCTGTTGCCGGATGGCGCGGGTCAGCCTGCGGGTATCGACCCCGCCCATGCCGATCAGCCCGCGCCGGGCGAGCCAGTCGGCAAGCCCCCCCGCCGCGCGCCAGTTCGACGGCTCGGTCGGATCCCACTTCACCACCAGACCGGCGGCGACGGGATCGGCGCTCTCGTCATCCTCGGGGGCGATGCCGGTGTTGCCGATATGCGGGAAGGTGAAGGTGACGGCCTGCCCGGCATGGGAGGGGTCGGTCAGAACCTCCTGGTAGCCGGTCATGGCGGTGTTGAACACCAGTTCCGCCACCGTTTCGCCGGTGGCGCCGAAGCCGCGACCGTAGAAGACCGTGCCGTCGGCCAGGGCAAGGCAGGCGGTGGGGTTCGGCATCTGGGACATGGCGCGGCTCCGGGGGATTTGCGGGGAACCTATGCCCCGGCGCCGCCGGGGTCAAGCCCTTGGCTGAAATGCATTTTATACTTGCAATCAATGGGTTGGGCGGCGCGGCGGGCGGCGCGCCCCGGCAGTTGCCTGCCGCGCGCGGGCTCGTTAGAGTCGCCCGGCACCACAAGGAGGCGGCGATGGACCTGCGCGAGAGGCTGGCGACAGCGGTGAAGGAGGCGATGCGGGCCAGGGAGGCCGGGCGGCTTTCGACCCTGCGGATGATCGGCGCCGCGATCAAGGATCGCGAGATCGCCGCCCGGGGCGAAGGGACGGAGGTGGGCGAGGGCGACATCCTCGCGCTGCTCGGCCGGATGGTGAAACAGCGTCAGGAAAGCGCACGGGCCTACGAGGCCGGGGGCCGGGCCGAACTGGCGGAAAAGGAGCGCGCCGAGATCGCGGTGATCGAGGAGTTCCTGCCGCAGCCGCTGACCGGACCCGAGGTCGAGGCCGCGATCGCCGAGGCCATTGCCGAGGTGGGCGCCGGGAGCATCCGCGACATGGGCAAGGTGATGGCGGCGCTGAAGGCGCGGCACAGCGGGCGGATGGACTTCGGCGCCGTCGGCGCGCGGATCAAGGGGCGGCTCGGCTAGGGGCGGGCGCGCGGCCATGCCGGTCGGTATCTTCATCCTCGCCGCCGCGGCCGAGATCGCCGGGTGTTTCGCCTTCTGGGCGGTGCTGCGGCTCAAGGCGCCGGTGTTCTGGCTGGCGCCCGGGGTGGTCTCGCTCGTGTTCTTCGCCTGGGCGCTGACGCAGGTGCCGGTGGATGCGGCGGGCCGCGCCTATGCCGGTTACGGCGGCATCTATATCACCGCCTCGCTGTTGTGGCTGTGGCTGGCCGAAGGGCAGGTGCCCGACCGCTGGGATTTGCTGGGGGCGGCGATCTGCCTGCTCGGGGCCGGGGTGATCCTGCTTGCGCCGCGAGGGTGACCGGAAGGCGTGGCCGGGGCGAACTTTCCGGCCGGGACCCTGACACAGGAAACGCCGCTGCCTAGATGTGACTCTGTACCCGAACCTGCCCCCCCGAACCTGCCCCCGTGGAAGAAAACCGATCCCAAGGACAGCCCCAAGGACGGAAACGTGAAAAAACTCCTGACCGCCGATCGTTCGCTTGCTCTGACGGGGCTGACCGTCCTCGGGATGCTTGTGGCCACGCTCGCGCTCTGGCCGCTGAAGGGAGAGGCGGCCGGGCTGGCCTCGCTTGCAGGGCTTGTGCTGGTCTATCTGGCCGGGGGCTTGCCGGCCGGGTGGCGGGCCGTCTCTGCCCTGTGGCGGGAGCGCAACCTTGATATCGACCTGCTGATGGTCGTCGCGGCCATTGCGGCGGCGGCGGTCGGCGCGCCCTATGAGGGGGCGGTCCTGCTGACGCTGTTCAGCATCTCGACCACGCTGGAGGAACGCGCGCTGGGTCGTGCCCGCCGCGCCATCGAGGCGCTGATGGGGCTGCGCCCCGAAACCGCCCTGCGCAAGGGGCCGGACGGTGCGGTGACGGAAATTCCCGCCGCCGGCCTTCGGGTGGATGATGTCGTCGTGCTGCGCCCGGGCGCGCGGGTTCCGGCCGACGGGGTGATCGCCCATGGCCGGGGCTCGCTCGACGAGGCGAACATCACCGGCGAATCGATGCCGGTCGCCAAGGAGCCCGGCGCGCAGGTGTTCGAGGCCACGGTCAATATCGACGGCGTGCTGGAAGTCATGGTGACCAGGACCATCGAGGACAGCACCGTTGCCCGCATGATCGCGCTGGTCACGCAGGCGCAGGCCGCAAAGGCGCCGTCCGAGCGGTTCAGCGCCTGGTTCGGGCAGCGCTATACGGTGGCGGTGCTGATCGGGGCCGTGCTGGCCTTCGCCGTCTTCTACTGGCTGGGCCGGGGCTGGGAGGGCGCGCTTTACCGCTCCGCGATCCTGCTGGTGGCCGCCAGCCCCTGCGCCATCGTCATTTCGGTTCCGGCGGCGATCCTGTCGTCGCTGTCGGCGGCCGCGCGGGGCGGGGTGCTGTTCAAGGGCGGCGCGGCGCTCGAAACCCTTGCGGCCGTCGATACCTTTGCCTTTGACAAGACCGGCACGCTGACCACCGGCAAGGCTTCGGTGACCTCGGTCGTGGCGCTGGACGGGGACGAGGAAGGCTTCCTGTCGCTGATCGCGGGGCTGGAGGCCCAGTCCGAACACCCCGGCGCCGCCGCCATCCGGCAAGAGGCCGCCCGCCGCGGCCTCGTGCCGGTTGCGGTGCGCGAAGTGATCTCGCGGCCAAGTGCGGGAATCGTCGGCAATGACGGCAACGCGGGCCCGCTATGGGCGGGCAATCCGCGTATGGCCGGGCAGATGGGCGCGGATATCGACCTTCCGGCGCTGAAAGCTCTGGCAGAGGACCGGCAGACCGTCATCTATGCCGGGCGGGGGACGCGGATTCTGGGCGCGCTGACCATCGCCGATCAGGCGCGGGCGACCTCGGCCCCGGCGCTGGCGGCCTTGCGCGAAGGCGGGGTCGGCCGGATCGCGATGCTGACCGGCGACCGGCGGCCGGTGGCGCTGCGGATCGGCGAGGAACTCGGGTTGCGGCCCGCCGACATCCACGCCGACATGCTGCCCGAAGACAAGGTGCGGATGGTGGGCGAGCTTGCCGCCGGTGGCAAGGTGGCCTTTGTCGGTGACGGTGTGAACGACGCGGGCGCGCTGGCGCGGGCCGATGTGGGCATCGCCATGGGGGCGGCGGGGTCTGAAGTGGCGTTGCAGGCCGCCGACGTGGCGCTGTTGTCCGAGGACATGGGACGGCTTGCCGAGGCGCACCGGCTGTCGCGCCGCACGGCGGCGATCATCCGGCAGAACCTGACCTTTGCCATGGGCGCCATGGTGATCCTGGTGACCGGCGGGCTGTTCTTCGACCTGCCCCTGCCGCTGGCGGTGATCGGCCATGAGGGCGGAACGGTTCTGGTGGTGCTGAACGGGCTGCGCCTCCTGCGCGATCCGATCCGCCGGGGCAGGGCAAGGGCGGAAGCGCCTGCCGCCGTTTCGGCCGAGCCCGTTGCGGCGCAGGCCTTTGGCGAAGACCTGCCTGGGCGCACGGGCTGACGCCTGTCGCAACATGAGGGCAGCGCATGCCGCGCCTTGGTTCCGGGCAAGGGAAAAGGGTGCGCGGTTCAACGCCACCATCTTGACAGTATTCCCCGCACTGCCCATAAGTAGTGAGTACTCACTTACTTGCGGCCCCCATGCGAAGAACGGCAGGCAGCGGGCGGCAGCTTCCGGCCATGAGGGGGAATAGCCCATGCGGCGCAGGTGGCTTTACGGCGCGGCGGCGGCTCTCGCGGTTGGTGCGGGCGCGCTTTTCCTGACCGAACGGCCGCTCGTGGTCGAGGTGGTGCAGCCCGAGCGCAACGTGACGCTGCGGATCTACGGCCTCGGCTCGGTCGAGGCGCGGATCCTCAGTCGCGTGGGGTTCGAGGCCGGTGCGGCGCTGACCGGGCTTGCCGCCGATGCGGGGGACCGGGTGAGCCGGGGGCAGGAACTCGCCACCCTTGACCCGGCCGAGCAGGAAGCGCGTGTCGCGCGTGCCCATGCGGCGCTCAGCGCCAATACCGCGGCCCTCACACGTGCCGAGGCCGCGCTGGACCGTTCCCGCAGCGTTCTGGCGCAGCGCGAGGCGGCGAACCGTCGGCAACAGGATCTGTCGTTGCGGGATGTGGCCTCGGTCCAGCGCGCCGAGGAGGCCCAGCGCGACGAGGACGTGGCAAGGGCCGAACTGGCGGTGGCGGCGGCGGATGTGGCGGTGATCCGGGCGCAGGGCGAGGACGCGGCGGCAGCCCTGCGGCAGGAGGAGGTGCTGCTGTCGCGCCACCGGCTGGTCGCGCCCTATGACGCGGTGATCGTCACCCGCCACGCCGAGGCGGGGGCGGTGGTCCGCGCGGGCGATCCGATCTTCACCCTGATCGCCCCCGAAACCATCTGGATTCAGGCCTATGTCGATGAGGAACGCGCCGGGCAACTGGCGCTGGGCCAGCCCGGCACGATCCGGCTGCGCTCGCAGCCCGGGGCGGAGTTCAATGGCGCCATCGCCCGGATCGGCATCGAAAGCGACCGGGTGAACGAGGAGCGCCGGATCTGGCTGGCCTGCACCGACTGCCCGGAACAGATGTATCTGGGCGAACAGGCCGAGGTGCGCATCACCACCGGCACCCGCGACACGGCGCTGATGGTCCCCGAGGCGGCGATCAGCGGCTTTGACGGGCATTCGGGCCGGGTCTGGCTGGTGCGGGACGGGCGGCTGACCCGGCACGGGTTGGCCTTCGGCGCCCGCGACGATCGCGGCCGGGTCGAGGTCGCGGGCGGGCTGCCGGACGGGGCCGGGATCGTCGCAAGGGTGCCGCGGGGCGTCTCCGAAGGGCGGCGGGCGCGGGTCGGGGTGACGCCATGAACCTTGCGCTCAGGGATATCCGCCACGGGCTGTTTCGCTTTGTGCTCACCTGTTTCGGGCTTGGCCTGCTGATGACCGTCGTCATGGCGATGATCGGCATCTATAACGGGCTGATCGCCGATGCGCTGGCGGTGGTGCGCGCGCCGCAGGCCGATATCTGGGTGGTCGAGGCCGGAACCCAGGGCCCCTTTGCCGAAGCCTCGGCGATCCCCGCCGCCACGCGCGATGCGGTCGCACGGATGCCGGGGGTGGCAGAGGCGGGCGCGATCACCTTCCAGACCGTCGAGACCGCCCATGCGGGCCGGACGCTGCGGCTTTACGTGATCGGCCATGAACCCGGCCGCCCCGGCGGGCCGGAGCGGATCACCGGGGGGCGCGGCATCGGCGCTAGCCATTTCGAACTGATCGCCGACCGCAGGACCGGGCTGGTGCCGGGCGACACGATCCGGCTTGGCCGGGACCGTTTCGCGGTGGTGGGCCTGACCGAGGGGACGATGAACTCGGGCGGTGATCCCGCCGTCCATATCACGCTGCCGGATGCGCTTGCGCTGCAAACCGCGCGGTCGCCTTCGGCGGTGCGGGTGCAGGCGGCGCGCGGGGTCGAGCCGACACGCGAACCGACCGTGGCCGCCATCGTCGCGCGGGTGGTTCCGGGGGCCGATGTCGAACTGCTGACCGCGACCGTCCGGCAATGGAAACATCTGGCCGCGCTGACGCAGGCCGAGCAGGAGGAAATTCTGGTCGCCTCGGTCGTCGATCTGGCGCGGCGGCAGATCGGCCTGTTCCTCGGCATCCTGCTGAGCGTCACGGCGGTGGTGATCGCGCTGATCATCTACACGATGACGATGGAGAAACTGAAGCCGATCGCCACGCTCAAGCTGATCGGCGCGCCGGATCGCACCATCGTCGGGCTGATCGTGCAGCAGGCGCTGATCCTCGGGGCCTCGGGCTGGGCGGCCGGGCTGATGCTGATCCTGACGGTCAAGGACTATTTCCCGCGCCGGGTCGTGCTGGAGCCGTTCAACGTCATGGTGCTGGGGGGCATCGTCTTCGTGGTCTGCATCGCCGCCTCGGGCCTTGCCGTGCGCGCGGCGATGAAGGTCGATCCGGCCACCGCGCTGGGAAGCTGACATGGCGCTGCCCCCCGGAATCCTTGTCGATGTGCAGGGCGTCGCCAGGCATTTCGGCAAGGGCGACACCCGCGTCGATGCGCTGCGCGACGTGGGGCTTCAGGTCCGGGCGGGCGAGGTGATCGCGCTCCTTGGCCCCTCGGGTTCGGGCAAGACGACGCTGCTCAATATCATCGGCTGCATCCTTGCGCCATCGGCCGGGCGGGTGGTGCTGGACGGCGAGACGGTGTTCGACCGCAAATGGCTGCGCCGCGACCTGCGGCGGCTGCGGCTTGACAAGATCGGCTTCATTTTCCAGTCCCACAACCTGCTGCCCTTCCTGACGGCCGAGGAAAACGTCGCGGTCGTGCTGAACCTTGCGGGCTGGCCGGCGGAACAGGGCCGGGCGCGGGCACGCGAACTACTCGATTATCTCGAAGTCGGTCACCGCGCCGGGGCCGGGCCCGCGCATCTGTCGGGCGGCGAGGCGCAGCGGGTGGCCATCGCCCGCGCGCTGGCCAACCGCCCCCGCATCATCCTTGCCGATGAACCCACCGCCGCGCTGGACAGCACGCGGGCCGGGCTGGTGATGGACCTGTTGCGCAGACTCGCCGCCGAGCAGGAAGCCTGTATCGTCACCGTCACCCATGACGAGAAGATATTCGACCGTTTCGACCGCCTGATCCACCTGCGCGACGGCAGGCTGACCGGCGCCTGACCCCGGAGGGAGGCCATGACCGCAAGACCACCGGGCCTCTCCATCGCCGCCGGCGTGGCGGTGGTGTTCGGTCTGGCCACCATCGCCGCGGGCGGGTGCGCGCTGTTCGGCGGTGCCGATATGGGGGCGGTGGTCCCCTTCGTGCTGTGGTTCAACTTCGCCGCCGGTTTCGCCTGTGTGCTGGCGGGTGCCGGGCTGTGGCGCGGGACACGATGGGCGCCCGCGCTGTCCATCGGCATCGCGGCGGCAACCGCCGCGGTCTTCGCCGCCTTTCTGTGGCAGGTCTGGCAGGGCACCGCCCATGAGACCCGCACGACGGCGGCGATGACCCTGCGGCTTGCCGTCTGGGTCGCCATCGCGGCGGTGGCCGTGCGAAGCCGCCGGGGCCGGTAAAGGCGGAAGGGGGCCGACCACGGAAGCGTCGCCTGGAAACCTGTCCGCGGCTTGAAGCCGCCGTGCCCCCTGGCTATCTGGACAGTTTGGCCGATGCCGCACGTGCAGCGTGGCCATTTGCACTTGGAGCATGGAATGAAACTCTACTATTTCCCCGGGGCCTGTTCGCTTGCGCCTCATATCGTCGCCAACGAAGCCGGAATTGCGCTGGATCTCGTCAAGGTGGACGGGCAGACCAAGCAGACCGAAACCGGACGGGATTTTACGGAAACCAGCCCCAACGGCTATGTTCCGGCACTGGTGCTCGACGATGGGCGGATCCTGACCGAGGCGCAGGTCGTCGTGCAGTATCTTGCCGATCTGGCGCCTGAAACGGGGCTGTTGCCGAAAACCGGCGATTTTGCGCGCTACCGCGTCAAGCAGTGGCTGGCCTTCATCTCGTCCGAACTGCACAAGAATTTCAGCGTGTTCTTCAAACCGGACACACCGGATGAAACCAAAACCATCAACCGTGGGGTTCTGGGCAATCGCCTGCGCTTCGTCGATGAACAGCTTGCCGGAAAAAGCTGTCTGACGGGTGAGACCTTCACCGTCGCCGATGCCTATCTCTGGACGATCCTCGGCTGGGCGGGGTTCGCCGAACTGGACCTTTCGCCCTATGCGAACGTCCAGAAGTTCATCGACACCGTGGCCGCGCGCCCGGCCGTCATCAAGAGCCTTCAGGAAGAAGGGCTCGCCTGACATCCGCGGTATCCGGGCGGCCCGGTGCAGACGTGCCGGGCCGGACGGGCTTTCCGCGCCGGAGGTGAAGCGGCTGCGCCATCCCGGCACCGGGATCAACGCGACCTTTGCCGTGGGTGGCGTTCAGCCGGGTGGCGGCGCGGGCGCGCAGGCTCAAGCGGACCCGCGGGCTCGATCGAGCAGGATGCCGATGTGATGATGTTCGTGTTCCGGGAAGAATACTACCGCGAACGGGAAAAGCCGGGCGACCACGACCTTGAGGCCATGGCGAAACGGGCGCAGATCATGGAGCAGGTCCACGGCAAGGCCGAGGTCATCATCGGCAAGCAGCGCCACGGGCCGACCGGCTCGGTGGAACTGTCGTTCGAGGGCCGTTTCGCCCGGTTCGGCAATCTGCTGAAGCCGTGGCAGCAGGAGGGGGACGGGTTCTGAACGGTGCTGGACGCAACACCCTTTCCCTGCTATTTTCATTGAGAAAATATTTTGAAATGACCGGCGGGGAGGACAGTCATCATGGCATTCCGCATCGACCCCTCCGTGCGGGTCAAGGGCCGCACGGACACCGCCAGCCGCACCTTTGTCGGCTATCGACCACCCGGCAAGACCGCTTCCGGCCAGTTCATCGTCGGCG
>Ga0172382_10001550_pt1 | contig 40829 bp, 40 predicted proteins | sample Leawel138RmetaG_FD_122245 | JGI IMG/M metagenome (GOLD analysis project Ga0172382, IMG submission 122245) | Leachate microbial communities from a municipal landfill in Southern Ontario, Canada - Leachate well 138R metaG | ecosystem: Engineered > Solid waste > Landfill > Unclassified | place... | reverse complement strand
CTGCGATCGAGGATCAGATCACCGTCGGGGATTGATGGACCGACAGCCGGTGTGCTGATCAGCTAGGCCTGAGCCCTGTACTCCACAGGACTCAGGCCTTGTTGTTTCTGCTGGGTTCTGCCCCAGGGTTCTGCCCCGGTCGACACCCTGGAATAGGGTTCTACCCCACTTTTGCGGACATTTCTGAAAAGGTTCACCATGAGCCATTAGGAGATGTCCATGACCCAAAGACGTCGATACAGCAAAGAGTTCAAACACGAAGCCGTCGAGTTGGCCCGTAATCCGACGACCAGCATCCGGCAAGTAGCCTTGGAGCTCGGTCTCAATCCAAACATGCTTGCTCGCTGGAGGCGGGAAGCCGATTGTGACGATTCCCCTGCCTTTCAGGGCAGTGGAACGGCTCGGGATCAGGAACTTGCTGCCGTTCGGCGAGAACTGGCCCGGGTGAAGAAGGAACGCGATTTTTTGCGCGACGCGGCAGCGTTCTTCGCCAGGGAGTCGTCCTGAAGTATCGGACGATCTGGCGCTGTCGCAGGGACTATCCCGTTCGCCTGATGTGTCGTTGCCTGAACGTCTCGACCAGCGGCTACTATGCCTGGGCTGGCCGTAATCCGAGTCAGCGAACCCGGCACAACGAGTGGCTGCTCGAACGTATCAAGGCGCATCACGCCTCAAGTGACGGCGTTCTCGGGGCACCGAGGATGCATGAGACGCTTCGCCATGAAGGCGTGGCGGTTGGCCGCCACCGAGTCGCTCGCCTGATGCGTCAAGCCACGCTCTGCGGTGTGCCCCAGCGTCGTCGCTGCGGCAAAAAGCCGATCGGCCGGCGACCGGTGAACGTGAGCAACCACCTGAGCCGGAATTTTGCCGCCAGGGCGGGCAACCAGAAGTGGGTAGCCGACATCACCTACATCCGCACAGCGGAAGCCTGGCTGTACCTGTGCGTCGTGATCGACCTGTTCCACCACGAGGTGGTGGGCTGGTCGATGAGCCGGACACAGGATCGGTCAATGGTGATCAATGCCGTGCTGATGGCACTATGGCAGCGCAAGGGTGACGATCCCATCGTCCTGCATTCGGACCGAGGAACGCAGTTCACCAGCGATGACTATCAGCAGTTCCTGGCCGACCACAACGTGCTTTGCAGCATGAGTGCCGTTGGCCACTGTGCCGACAATGCGGCTGCCGAGGGATTCTTTGGCATGCTCAAGCGCGAGCGAGTCAACCGGCGCCGATACGCAACGATCGCCGAGGCCCGGCAGGATGTGTTCGATTACATCGAGCGATTCCACAACCCGAGAGTCCGTCGGCGAATACAGGCAAACGACAACACGTTACCCTTAATCCAACCGTCCGCGAAAACGGGGTAGAACCCGTGGAAACAAAAAGGCCTGAGTCCTGTGGAGTTCAGGGCTCAGGCCTGGCTAGCCTGCCGACTAATTGACTGTCCCGTTGGGGTTAGTCCATAGCGGCGAGGCTTCCTTGGTTAGCTGGTGTCAGCCTGGTGGCTTAGGCAGCTTGGGTGGCTTCGTCGGACTCACCGGTATTGGAGGTCCAGCTAAGCTTGACCTCGTCACCCTTCTCGCCCGGCACCTTGATGTTGATGTACGGGTTCTTGGAGACTGCCGGCGACAGGTTGCCTTCCATGACGGCCTCACCATTGACGGTGACGTACAGCTTCTGGATGTAGTCAGCCGGGATCTTCTTGCCGGTGGACTTGTCTTCGCGCAGACCGGACTCCATCGGGTGACGGATCAGGGCCTTGACGTCCAGGACGTCGCCAGCGGCGGAGATGCGCATACGGATAGTAGACATGATCTATACCTCTTGAATTATCTGTCTTTCAATCAATGACTTCGGTTTCAGAGGCTGATTAGCCGCCGCAGCCACCGATGGTTACCTTGACTTCCTTGACCGCTCTGTACAGCTTGCCGCCCGCGTGAACCACGCCAGCAACGTCGTCGGTCTCGCCCATGCGAATACGGGTTGAGATGAACGGGTTGGCGCCGGACAGGTCGAAGGAGGCGACCAGCGGGGTCGGGTTCTTCGAGACGAAGATGGCGACCTTGTCGGCATCAGCGATGGAGGACTCGACGGTGACCGGAACAACTGCGCCGTTCTCGGCGATGTCCGGTGCCTTGACACTGACGTCACCAGAGTCGGAGACGTCAGAGCTGCCGAACAGCTCGTTCAGGCTGGTGTCGATGGCTTTCGCGTCAAATGCGGCGGTCGGCCAGTCAGCGGCCAGGACGGCACGCGGGGAAAGCAGGCCGGCACCGACGGCCAGACCTGCTGCACTGGCAGCGAGGCTGCCCTTCAGAAATACGCGACGCTTGGTTTGCATATTTTAACTCCTCGTTAGTGTGTGGTTGTCCACGTCTTTAATGATGCACGGACTGTGCCAATATGGCAAGGCGTTGATTGCTAAGGGCTTATCGATATTTTTGGCCGGGATTGCATATTGCAGTATGCAATTTTCCTGTCGCGGGGATTGCAGCACTCAACCAGGCTGACCAGGCTCATTGTCATTTTTCTCGTAGTTCTGCAGCTTGCGCCAGAGGGTGGATTTATTGATGCCGAGGATATTGGCAGTTTTTTCCCGGTTACCCTGGGCATAGGCCAGTGTCTTTTCGATATAGCGACGTTCGAGCACGTCGAGAGTTGGGTAGTCGGCATCAATGGTCGAGCTGTCGGAGGCAGCAGCTTCTCCTGTGTCCTCGCCGCCCAGTTCCAGATCGATCTCTTCATGGTCGGACAGGGCCACGGCACGCTCGATAGCGTTCTTGAGTTCGCGCACGTTGCCTGGCCAGGGGTATTCCAAGATGGCATGACTAGCCTGCTCGGTCAGGGCCTTGGCCGGGCGACGGAATCGCTGGGCGAACTCGTCGATGAACTGCTGGGCGAGTATGGGAATATCGTCGCGGCGCTCGCGCAGTGGTGGCATCTGCAGTCGAACCACGTTCAAGCGGTGGTAGAGGTCGTGGCGGAAGGTCTCCTCACGCACCATCTCGGCAAGGCTGCGGTTGCTGGCGACGATGAAGCGCACGTCGATCGGGAAACTCTGCACGCCGCCGACGCGGGTGATTTCCTGTTCCTGGATCACCCGTAGCAACTTGACCTGCATCGCGTCCGATATGTTGCCAATTTCGTCGAGGAAAACCGTACCGCCACTGGCTACTTCAAGCAGGCCGGGCTTGGCCGTGGTGGCGCCGGTGAACGCGCCTTTTTCGTGGCCGAATAGTTCGCTCTCCAGCAGGCTGTCGGTCAGTGCGCCGCAGTCGATGACAATGTAGGGTGTGTGAGCGAAGTCCGAACGCTCGTGGATCGCACGGGCCGCCAGTTCCTTGCCCGAACCGGATTCGCCCTCGATCATCACGTTGATGCGGACATCACGGATCTTGTCGATGATGTGGTAGATCGCCTCGATGGCAGGCGAGCGCCCCATCATGGTGCGATTGCCCGAGGTCGCTGACGCTGGCACGGTCGACTCTTCCCCCAGCAGGCGATGGACGAGCTCGATCAGTTCTTCAGGGTCATAGGGCTTTTTGACGAAGTCGCTGGCACCTAAGCGCAACGCCTGGATGGCGTTGTCGATGGTGGAATAGCCAGTGATCAGAATCGCGGGCAGGTTCGGCCAGTGCTCACGTAGCCACTCGAGAAACTCCAGCCCGTTCATGCCCGGCATCTTCAGGTCAGAGATCACCAGGTCGACCGGGTGCTTCAGTAGCCACTGCTGTGCCGCTTCCACTGATTGGAAGCCCTGTACATCCAGTCCTTCCGTGCGTGCATAGCGTGTGAAGAGGTCTGCGGCGCGTTCGTCGTCGTCGACGAACGCGATGACGGGTGGATTGTTGCTGGTGTGTTCTGTCGTCATGGGTTTGTGGTGGGGTGGCTGGCGTCGAGGTTGGATTGGATAACGCGCGGTCGAGCCTTGTGGCGTGGCAGTACCACGCGGGCGAGCACGCCGCGCGCGTTCGGCTCACCGGCGTCGCTACGGTTTTTCAGGCTCAACCGACCGCCATGATACTGGACTATCCCTAAGCTGATCGACAGCCCGAGACCTGTGCCGCGGTCGACTGCCTTGGTGGTGAAAAACGGATCGAAGAGTTGGTCGACCAGGTCGGGTGGCAGGCCACTGCCTTCATCACGCACCTCAATGCGGATCGTCTCATTCAGGCATTCGGCCTGTATCAGTATATGCCCGCCGGTCGGGCTAGCGTGGATGGCATTGCGTACCAGATTGGCGATCACCTGCTCCATCTGGCCGGGGTCGAACTCGGCCTCACACTGGGCCGTAGCGCTGAGCAGGGCAAGATGGACATCGGCTTCTAGCGCCTCGGGCTCCATGCGGTCGATGACCTCCGTCAGCCAGTCGGCCACGACCACACTGCGATGCTCGGGTGGTAGCTGGCGGGCGAAATTCATCACGCCTCGCACGATGCTGCTGGCGCGGTGCGCCTCGGCACGTAGATCGGCGATATCCGTACGCAGGTCGTGGTCGCCGGCTGGCAGTTGTCGCTCGATCAACCGTGTGAGAGCCAGGATGTTGTTGAGTGGGTTGTTGATTTCGTGGCCGATACCGGCTGCCATTTCGCCAATCGAAGCGAGCTTGGCCTGCTGCAGGGCCTTGCGTTCGGCACGGTCGCGTCGTCGGGCCTCCTCAGCCAGCTGGGCAGTGAGATAGCGAAACGAGGCCAGCAATTCCCGGACTTCGGTGGTGCGCGAATCCGTGGGGATCGGCTGGTCGCGGTCGCCATCGGCGAATCGCTTGAGTCGTTCCGACAGGCGAATGATGGGTCGCGAAAAGTATCGAGCCCCCAGGCCTGCGATCAGAAGACTCATCATCAGGGCCAGCAGGCCGAAGCCGAACAGGCTCAGGCGTATATCGCGAAACGGTGCGGTGGTGATGTCGGCTGGCAGCTTTACCACCACGAACCAGGAGGCGAGACTGTTCGGATAGGGATGAAACTCCTGATAGTAGTAACGGCTCTCGCCATCGCTGTCGAGATGGGCGCCGTTTGATCGCGCCACGGCTGCCTGCCAGAAGGCACCGGCGTCGATATGCTGGGCATATGGCTGGGGCGGTTCGACACTGCTCTCGAACGGACTGATGAAACGCAGATTCGCCAGGTCGTTGTAGAGCATCAGGCCGTCACGGGTCGGGTGCCCCGGGTTGTGCTCGATGATCATGATCTTGCCATCACGCGGGCGGGGTGAAAAAGAAAGGATCTGGTCGAGTTGCTCACCGAAGGTGTTGACAACCACATAGCCGGCGGTGCGGTCGTCGACGTTGCGCAACGGGCGCACCGCGTAGAGTGTGCTGGACTCACGCTCATTGAGTGTGTCGCCGAAAGCCAGTGGCTGCAGGCTCAGATAACTGATCTGATCGGAGGGCAGTTCCTGCAGGCGCTCGAGCAGGCCCTCGTTTTCGAGTTCTTCCTCGACGTAGTTGACTTGGCTGAGGCTCTCGAACGACGGCGAGGCGACCCGCCCGAGGCTGACCTTGATCACCGTGTTGCCGGCCGCATCCAGAATGCGGATACTGCCGAGCCCCGGGACCGTGCGCTGCAGGCTGGCCAGAAAGCGGTTGGCGTTGATGCGCATCGAGGTCAGCTCAGGATGGCGAATGCCCATGGCCGAGGCCATCAGGGCGTTGAGCATGGTCTGGATTTCCTGGGCCTGGCCAATGCCTTCGACCACCTCACGCTCGTAGCGCATCCGGTTACTCATTTCGGCGATCAGCGAGCTGAGGTTTTCGTCGAGCTCGCGGCTGATCTCCTTCTGCAGCCGCTGCTCACTGTAGCTGGTCACGCCCCAGACCAGCAGCACTAGCGGCACCACCGTGGCGGTGAAGGTCCACAGGAAAATACTGACCGGCAGACGCATGGCGATCGAGCCTCGGGATGCTCCCGGCAGATGGGCTGGAGCGTGTAGTAATCGATTGGAGGTGACGCTATCACAAAGCACGACTGGACACAGTGGCTGACTGAGCGGAGCGACGCTGGACTCATCCGGCGGCTGACGGTGGCCGACTCGCCACAGGGGCCGCGGATGTGTATCGACGGCCAGGAGCGATTGACCTTCTGCAGCAACGATTATCTGGGGCTCGCTGCCGACCCGCGACTGGCCGAGACCCTGTGCTCGGCGGCGGAACGCTACGGCGTCGGGGCGGGAGCGGCCCATCTGATCAACGGCCACTTCCACCCGCACCAGCGCCTCGAAGAGGAGCTGGCGGAGTGGCTTGAGGTGGACGCCGCGCGCCTGTTCTCGACTGGCTATATGGCCAACCTCGGCGTGGTCGGCTCGCTGGTGGGGCGAGGCGACACGGTGATTGCCGACCGGCTCAATCATGCCTCGTTGGTTGACGCTGTACAGCTTTCCGGCGCGCATTTGTCGCGTTATCGACACAATGACCTCGAAGATCTCGAGTCACGACTGTCGCGGGCGCGCGGTGAACGAATGATTCTCACTGACGGCGTGTTCTCAATGGACGGGAATGTCGCACCATTGGCCGAACTGGTCGTGTTGGCCGAGCGTTTTGATGCTTGGCTGGTGGTCGATGAGGCGCATGCCTTCGGTGTGCTCGGTGAGCAGGGGCGCGGCAGCTTCGAGGCGGCTGGCCTGGTCCCCGGCGAACGAGTACTGCGGGTAGGGACGCTGGGCAAGGCCTTCGGCACGGCCGGGGCATTCGTCGCCGGCGCCGCTGAGCCGCTGGAGGTGCTTCTGCAGCGGGCGCGCACCTACCTGTTCACCACCGCCCAGCCGCCAGCGGTGGCCGAGGCGTCGCGCCAGGCCCTGTCGATCGTTCGGGACGAAGGCTGGCGACGCAAGCAGTTGAGGGCATTGATCGCAGCCTTCCGCAAGGCGGCGGGCCAATTGACCGGGGTCGAGTTGCTACCCTCTATTACGCCCATTCAGCCGCTGTTGGTTGGTGATGCCTCCCGGGCCGTCGTGCTGGCCGAGCGACTCGCCGACCGGGGCCTGTTGGTGCCGGCGATCCGCCCACCGACAGTGCCGCCTGGCGGCTCGCGACTGCGAGTGACCTTCAGTGCGGCCCATGAAATGGTAGACCTTGATCGACTCCTGTCGGCGCTGCGTGAATGCACTATATTGAAGTGACGAACTATGGGGGCAGCACGGATATCGCGGTCAGCCGTCGTTAGATTTAGACTGAGGTCGCCGCTCGGCCAACGGCCACCAGTGTCATTAAGTCCGGAACGGATGGGGCTGGTGTCAGTCGAACCTGTGGCCACTTTCCTTACAGGAGCAAGAGCAATGAAACGTTTGACCTTGATTGCGGCCATGGCCAGCGCGCTGGCCGTGGGTGGTTGTGCCCAGAACCCCTATACGGGAGAGCATCAGCGTACTGCGACCGGGGCGACCGTCGGCGCCGGCGCGGGTGCGCTCCTCGGTAATGTGATTGCCGGATCGGGTAACAAAACAGGCGGCACCCTGATCGGCGCAGCCGTAGGAGCGACGGTCGGAGGCCTGGTCGGTCGTCAGATGGATCAGCAGGAACGCCAGCTGCGCCAGGATATGGCGGGCACCGGCGTGGACGTGCAGCGCCAAGGTGACACCATTCGCCTGCAGGCGCCTGAGTCGATCACCTTCGAGACCAATAGTGCTGCGATCAGACCACAGTTTCGGCAAGTGCTGAGCGAAGTGGCAGCCTCCGTCCAGCAGTACCCGAACACCGTTGTGCGTGTCGAGGGGCACACCGACTCCACCGGAGCGGCCAGCTACAACCAGAATCTCTCGGTCAGTCGCGCTGAGAGCGTGACCAGTGAGCTGGCACGGCATGATGTTCCTTATGGGCGCTTGCAGGCCGTCGGCTATGGTGAGAGCCGCCCGATCGCTACCAACGAGACAGCCGAAGGGCGTGCGCAGAACCGTCGAGTCGAGATCCTGATCTTGCCCGAGCAGTAGGCCCGGCCAGCAGTAAATCGTCGCCAGGCGAAGATTGCGCAAGGCCCGGCATCTGCCGGGCCTTTCTGGTTGTCGGTTCAGGACGGGTTTTTGGGTGGAGAAAGCTGCTGGCCGGGCTGCATGCCGAGACGGGCGCTGGTGCCAGCAGGCAGTTCAAGCACGTAGCGAGCCGGTCTTTGGCTTGGGTAGGTCTCGCAAGGGGTGTCCATGCAAGGCGGCGCTCCAGCGATCAGGTGCACGATACGCCAGTCGGTGTCCAGGTAGAGGATGTCGATGGCGAATCGGACCTGCTTCATCCAGAAGGTCCGCGGGGCCTCGTCGGGGAAGATGAACAGCATGCCACGGTCCGCTGGCAACGCCTGACGATGCATCAGGCCGCGCTGGCGGCTGGCGGGCGTGGTGGCAAGTTCAACGGTGAACGACTCGCCGGCCAGCGACAGAGTCTGTACATCGCCGTCGCGGACGGCGAGCGAGTCCGACTGGGCGGCCGGGCCCCACGCAGCCCAGGCGGCCAGCAATGTTGCGATCAGCAACAGGATGGCGGCGAGGCGAGGCAGGTGACGGGGCGGTTTCAGCATGAGGCCTAAAGGTGTGTTGCCGGTTCTGGTTCAGACCGACGGGCATCCTGGGTATTCATCCTGGGCATCAATAAACCCGGGGGCTGATAAGATGGCTGGCCGCTATTCATAACCGCGGCCATCAGTCCATTCTTACACAACACTACCTCCAGGTTCCTGGCCCATGACCGCCACCTCTCATATTGATGCCGACAAGCGCCGTAGAGAGGCGCTTGACTACCATGCCAGCCCGCAGCCGGGGAAGATCGCCACGACGATCACCAAGCCCACCGAGACCGCTCATGATCTGGCGCTGGCCTACTCGCCGGGTGTAGCTGAGCCGGTGCGCGCGATTGCCGCCGACCCGGAAGCCGTCTGGCAGTACACCGCCCGCGGTAACCTGGTGGCAGTGATCTCCGACGGTTCGGCGATCCTGGGACTGGGCGATCTCGGGCCGCTGGCGAGCAAGCCGGTGATGGAGGGCAAGGCCGTGCTGTTCAAGCGTTTTGCCGACATCGACGTGTTCGACCTGGAGGTGGCGGCGGAGAGTCCGACGGCCTTCATCAATACCGTGCGCCGGCTTGAGCCTACCTTCGGCGGCATCAATCTCGAGGACATCAGCGCGCCACGGTGCTTCGAGATCGAGGCCGCACTGAGCGAAGTGATGGACATTCCCGTCTTCCATGATGACCAGCACGGCACGGCAATCATTATCGCCGCAGGCCTGATCAACGCCCTGCGCCTGCAGGACAAGCGGCTCGAGGATGCCCGGCTGGTACTGGTCGGGGCGGGGGCCGCCGGCACGGCCACCCTCAATCTGTTGATCGATATGGGGCTCAAGCGCGAGCACTTGTTAGTGGTCGATCGGGTGGGTGTGCTGCATGAGGGGCTCGCCGATCTGCCCGAGCACCATCGTCGCTTCGCCGCCCGGACCGAGGCGCGTACGCTCGCCGAAGCCTTGGTGGGCGCTGATGCCTTTGTCGGCCTGTCGGCGCCGAATGTCCTGACTGAAGCAATGCTTGCCAGCATGGCCGCCAAGCCGGTGGTGTTTGCGCTGGCCAATCCCGACCCCGAGATTCTGCCGGAAGTGGCCCACCAGGTGCGCGACGACTTGATCATGGCCACGGGTCGGAGCGACTATCCCAATCAGGTCAACAATGTGCTGGCCTTTCCATTCATTTTCCGTGGTGCACTCGACTGCCGTGCACGGCGGATCACGCCCAACATGAAGATCGCCTGTGTCGAGGCCCTGGCCGCACTGGCTCGCGAGGAAGTGCCTGCTTCGGTGCTGGCTGTCTACGGGCTTGCCGAGATGGCCTTCGGCCCCGACTACATCTTGCCCAAGCCCTTCGACCCGCGTCTGATCGAGCGCCTGCCGGCCTCGGTCGCGAAAGCGGCCGAGGCCGATGGTGTGGCGCGCAGCCCCTACCGGCCCCATCCCATGCCGGGTTCGGTGGCGCAATGAGTCAGGCGCGCGCTTGGCTGATCGATTCCCACGCCCAGATCTGGCGGGCCTGGCATGTCTACGACAAGGAGCGTACCGATCGTGCCGGACGGCCAGTCAATGCCCTGCTGGGCTTTGCTGACTACCTGTTGGCGCTGATCGAATCCACCTGGCAGCCCAGCCAGCCGGCCCCGATCATTACCGCAGTGTTCGATGCACCCTGCGGGCGCGGCCATCGCCAGGCGATCTACCCCGAGTACAAGGGGCATCGTCCGCCCACGCCCCCCAGGCTTCAGGAGCAGTTCCCGCGTTGTCGCGAGCTAGCGATGGCGGCCGGCTTCGGTGCGCTGGATTATGCCGGCTTCGAGGCCGACGACGTCATCGGGACGCTGGTTGGTCGGCTGCGTAGTCGCGAGCGGGCGGTGACCATTGTCACCGGCGACAAGGACCTGGCCCAGCTGCTGGGGCCGGACGACCGCTGGTACAACCCGATGCGCGGCGCGGTGATGGCCTACGGCGACGTTGAGCGGCGTTTCGGGGTTCGCCCGACGCAGATCGCCGACTGGCTCGCCCTGGCCGGAGATGCTTCCGACAACATCCCGGGCGTGCCGGGCATTGGTCCACGCACCGCCGCCCGGCTGTTGCGCAAACACGACAGCATCGACGGTATCTACGAGAACCTGTCTGCTGTCTACGGCATGAAATTCCGTGGCGCGCCACGGGTGCAGCGGCAGCTGCAGGAGAACGAGGAGCAGGTGCGCCTATCTCGACAGCTGACCGAGATCGTCTGCGATCTGCCATTGGCCCAGACCCCGACACCCTGGCAAGGCATTGATCGTGCCGCCTTGGTTGGCCTGCTTGAACAGGCAGGTGCCGATCCGGCCCAGATCGAGCGCTGGGAAGCCTGGGACGAGCCGCTGGTCCGATCCGCCTAAGGCGCTTTTTGCAATGACCCTGATTGCCTTCAACAAGCCATTCAACTGCCTGAGCCAGTTCACGCCTGAGCCAAACAGCCCGGCGGCGACCCTGGCTGATTGGATTGATTGCCCGGGTGTCTATCCCGCCGGGCGACTCGACCGCGATAGTGAAGGGCTGTTGCTGCTCACTGACGATGGCCGCCTGCAGGCCCGGCTGGCCGACCCGAAGCACAAGCTCGCCAAGGTTTACCTCGCCCAGGTCGAGGGCGAGATCGATGACTCGGCGCTTGCCGCCCTGCGCGCCGGCGTCACCCTCAAGGATGGACTCACCCACCCGGCCGAGGCCGAACGGGTCGATGAGCCCGACTGGCTGTGGCCGCGCGATCCGCCGGTGCGCTTTCGCAAGACCGTGCCCACCAGCTGGCTGCAGCTGACCCTGCGCGAGGGGCGCAACCGACAGGTACGCCGCATGGCCGCGCATGTCGGTTTCCCCGTGCTGCGTCTGATTCGTGTGGCTATTGGTCCGTACCGTCTTGACGATCTCAAGCCCGGCGAGTGGCGGCGGCTTGAAGGCTGAGGACTGCCGCCGTTGACGCAGCATTAGTCGACCAAGGCTCGCTTTTACGGTACTGATTCGTTGGCGAGAGGCTGGCCCGCTGGCCGATCTCCTCGCCCGCGAAATGGTTGTGCCATGCATGACCGTCATGTCGGCGGTCGAGTAGCGTTTCCCGCTTTCTTTGTCATTCCAGCGCTATTCTTTGAGAAAAGCCCTTTTGCGGCAGTGGTTTGCGCTGACTTGCCTCCTCGTTTTCTCCCGTTACTTTGCGCTTGGCACTATTATCCGGTAGATTGCCCGCTCACTATGACTTTAGTGTCTGTGAAAATGGATTTGGTGTTGCAAAACAGTAACTTATGGGGTAGTGGATGAGCGTAAAGGTGAGGCCTGTCCTGAGTGTCATGAAGCAGTTTGTGCTGGGCCGTCGGCTGGTCGGCAGCTGGGCGTTCGAGCAGGGTGTGATGCTCGACGATGCCGCAGCGATCCGATTGGCTGAGGCCCTGGCAGAATCCTTGGCGAAGCGCGACTGGCAGGCCCCGCCTGCAGCCGACGATCTCGAGCTTTCCTTGTTGTCCTTCCTGATTTTAGAGACGGCTCACCGCTACTACGTTCAGCCCGACAAGGCGCTGAGGACCAGCCAATCCGAAGAGGGGCGAGTTCTTTATCCGCTCTCGATGCTGCCTGAGCGCCTGGCCGATCTGGCCGCTACCTTGCGTTTCTACGATCAGGCGCCGCGGCGGGCCGGGGCCCTGCCGACCAACGGCCTGGCGAGCCTGCAGAGCCTGACCAACACCCTGTTCGCGCTGGTGGCGGCCCAGTTCCCCGAGCACATGGCCTCGGTGCACTCGCAGGTGATGCGCGACGAGCTGGCCGACGCGGTGCGCGCGGGATACCCTCGCACCGCGTCGCATGTGCCGGTCTACTCGCCAACGCATCTCGAGTTCATGGAGGCGGTCGACAAGACGCGCTGCATCTTTGCTCCATCGGGCAAATACTGGGGCGCACGCGATTATGACGATGCCCTTGGCTTCGAGGCAGGCGTGCAGCAGTTTGCCGAAGATTTGTTCCACTTCATGACGGTGGCGCGCAAGGAAGAGTTCAAGGGGCTGGCTCTGCGGCTACCGGCAGCGATGAGCAGCTCGGTCGAGCGGCTGGCCGAGACCACCGCCGCGCTGCTGGAAGGGCTCAATCGCATCGATCCGGCCGGCTCCGACTGCCTGCAGCACGTCGACGACCAGGCCGGCTGGAAGTTCGAATGGGCCGGCGAGACCATGTTCCTGACCGCCTTCGGTGTCTGTTATCCGGAGAACCACCCACGCAACCCTTACGGTTTCGACTACAGCTATTTCTTCTTTCAGCCCGACTTCGTGCTGCGTAACCACCCGGCGCTTATCGACGGCAAGGAAGAAATGTCCCGCCAACGGATCCTTGCCTCGTTCCGCAAGGACGGTATGGATTACGACAACAGCGGCCGGGAAGCCGAGCATGCCCGTTACATCCGCCCCCTGGAGGCCGATGGGCCGGTGGTGGCCTGGTGGGAGTACTTACCGTCGCGGCAGATGGTCGAGGAGCCACTACCGACGGCAGTCTGAGTGTAGTCAGTTCCTTCGTGCAGAGCTTCCCTAGGTGATCTGGACAGAGTTTTTCTCTAGAAACAGAAAAACCCTCGCTGGTCTGAAGACCAGCGAGGGTTTTTCGCGTTAGTGGCGGTCGAGGTTTAGCTGTCGCGCTCCCGGATCAGGCAGTGGATGCGGGGCGTCAGGATCAGATCCATCGCGTAGCTCATCTTGCTGCCCGGCACCACGATGGTGTTGTAGCGAGACATGAATGAATGCGGGATCATCTGCAGCAGGTACGGGAAGTCCACGCCGAACTCTTCCGGCTCACGGAAGCGGATCACCACCACGCTCTCATCCGGGGTCGGGATATCACGAGCGATGAATGGATTGGAGGTGTCGACGGTCGGTACGCGCTGGAAATTCACATCGGTCCGCGAGAATTGCGGGGTGATGTAGTTCACGTAATCCGGCATGCGGCGCAGGATGGTGTCGACGATGGTCTCGGCGGAATAGCCGCGCTCGGCGCTGTCGCGGAAGATCTTCTGGATCCATTCCAGGTTGACGATCGGCACGACGCCCACACCCAGGTCGACATGTTGCGAGACATCCGTGTCGCCGTCCTTCACCAGGCCGTGCAGGCCTTCGTAGAACAACAGGTCGGTGCCCGCCGGGATATCTTCCCAAGGGGTGAACTCGCCCGGGCCGAGATTGGTGTTCAAGCGGGCGTTGTGCTCGGCGGCTTCCTCATCGTTGTGCAAGTAGTAGCGCTTCTTGCCGCGGCCCGACTCACCGTAGCTCCGGAACAGCTCGGCCAGTTTGTCGAAATGGTTGGCTTGTGGACCGAAATGCGAGAAGAAGTTGTTGCCTTGTTCGGCCTCGGCAGCCATCCGCTCACGCATGTCCTTGCGATTGAGGGAGTGAAAGCTGTCACCCTCGATTACCACGGGGGAAAGGTTTTCGCGCCGGAAGATCTGGTTGAAGGCGGTCTTTACGGTCGACGTGCCGGCCCCGGACGAGCCGGTGACTGCGATAACGGGATGCTTTTTGGACATGGTCCCTCCTGTTGAAAACTTAATGAAAAATGGAATGTGGGGAGGCGTTGGAATTCAGTCGATCTGGCCGGGGAGGAGGACGGCGATCGCCGCTCGGCTCGACTGCCCCGACAAACGAAAGCCCACGATAATAGGGGTTTGCGCGCGCGGGAACAAGTTTCGAGCCAAGGAAACTCTGCGCGAATAGCCAATGCCTTTGCGGGTCGCTAGGCGTCCAGATACAAGGCGCGATGCCAAGAGCCGTCGTCATCGGCGCACGCGGCATTGGTTCGCCCTGTGTGGCTCAGGGCTTCTCGGCCGATGGGGCATGGCGCCGACGCAGTCGCTGAACGTGGACGTTGCGGGCCAGCCGGATGCTGGGGCGCACCAGGTACTGTATGGAGGCCACCAGGAACACCCACGCGCCAAGTTCCTTGTAAGCGGGGAGCAGGAAGGCCACGCTGCCCAGCGTGAACCACAGTCCGATCAGAAAATCGTTGACGAGCACCGCTGCCTCGTAGCGATTGTGGATGACCAGCGCCTCGCGGCCCAGCGACAGGGTCAATGACGGATCGTCGCGCATTGCCAGTCAACGGCGTCGATAGAGCAGATCAAAGACTTGATGGCCGCGTCCCTCGCCGCGGCGCTCGAATTTCGTGCGTGGGCGCCAGTCGGGGCGGGCATTTTCTCCAATGCCTTCGTGTTCGGCGCTGAATGCCGAGTGGGCGTCGAGCACCGCACGGATGTGCTCGGCGTACTCGGCCCAGTCGGTTGCCAAGTGCCACAGCCCGCCGGGCTTCATGCGACTGGCGACCAGATCGGCGAATGGGGTCTGTACGATCCGGCGCTTGAGGTGGCGCTTCTTGTGCCATGGGTCGGGGAAATACAGCAACAGGCGGTCGAGGCTGGCCTCGCCAAGCCGTTGTTCCATGAACGGCACCGCATCCCCACAGACCACCCTCAGGTTGGTCAGGCCATAGTGCTCAATGTAGTTGAGCAGTTGCCCGACACCTGGGCGATGGACTTCGATGCCCAGGAAGTCCTGATCCGGGTCCTTGGCAGCCATCTCGACCAAACTGTCGCCATTGCCGAAGCCGACCTCCAGCGTCAGTGGCGCCTGCCGGCCGAACAGCTCGACGGGATCAATGACTTTCCCGGTAGGCTCGATCAGGTATTTCGGCCCCAGCTCATTCAGCGCGCGCTGCTGGCCCGGTGTCAGTCGGTCTTCGCGACGGACGAACGAACGGATGCGGCGGCGGATGCCGTCGCTCTTTTTGCGGGTTGCGATCATGGGGGTCAGAAGAACAGGCCGTCGATGGGCGAGGAGGCGCTGGCAAAGCGCTTTCTCGGCATGCGCCCGGCGAGGAAGGCCTCGCGGCCGGCCCTGATCGCCTTGTTCATGGCCGAAGCCATCAGCACCGGATTCTTGGCCAGGGCGATGGCGCTGTTCATTAGCACGCCATCACAACCCAGCTCCATCGCCACCGCGGCATCCGAGGCCGTGCCAACGCCAGCATCGACGATAATCGGTACCTCGGCGTTCTCGATGATGGTCAGCAGGTTGTACTTGTTCTGGATGCCCAGCCCAGAGCCGATGGGAGCGGCCAGCGGCATCACCGCCACGCAACCGATCTCCTCGAGTCGCTTGGCGATGATGGGGTCGTCCGAGGTGTAGACCATCACCTCGAAGCCGTCTTCGACCAGGGTTTCGGCCGCGGCGAGGGTGTTGGTGATATCCGGGTAGAGGGTTTTCTCGTCACCGAGGACCTCAAGCTTGACCAGGTTGTGTCCGTCGAGCAGTTCGCGGGCGAGCCGGCAGGTACGCACCGCCTCGGCGGCGGTGTAACAGCCGGCGGTGTTCGGCAGAATGGTATAGCGTTCGGGCGACAGCACGTCGAGCAAATTGGGCTCGTCCGGGTTTTGGCCGATGTTGCTGCGGCGGATCGCTACCGTGACGATCTCGGCACCAGCGGCCTCTGTCGCCTGACGGGTCTCTTCCATATCCTTGTGCAGCCCGGTGCCGGTCAGCAGGCGTGAGGAAAAGCGGCGGCTGCCGATGACCAGCTGGTCGTCAATTGGCGTGATGGGGTCGGGGTGGTTGTCAGTCATGGGCTTGGCTTCGTTCGGTTTTTTGTTTGCTGGAAGTGATCAATGCCGGGCTTCGGCCTGCTGGTGGCTGTCTTTGAGGGTGTTCTGCGGGTCGAGCGCCAGGGGCAACCCATCGATGATCAGCGGGTCGTGCAGATGCTTGAGCCTAATCACGCTCAGCACCAGGCTGCCTGAGCCGTCAGCCAGTGGGGCGCTACGGACCACTTCACCGGCCGACTGGCCGTCGGCATTGGTCACCGGTGTCCCGGCGGCCGGCGGGTCGATGCCGAGCACATGGCCCTTGAATAGTTGGCGGTTGGGCTTGCCCAGGTAGTGCAGGCGCGCAATCACCTCCTGGCCGGGATAACAGCCCTTCTTCAGGCTGAAGGCGTCGAGTTCGTCCAGGTTGATCCACTGCGGCACATAGTGTTCGACGGTTTCTCCGGTGACCTCGGGGAGATGGTCCTCGATCTCGGCTCGATCCCAGTCGGCCGCTGAGACCGTCGTGGTGCCGCGAGTGTCCTGAACCAGCGGTACCAATTCGACGACCGGGCCGTGTATGGCGATGCGCAGACCATTGCCCTGATCCTCTCGCAGGTAGAGGCGACCGCTGGCATCCACGGCGGCGGGCAGCCGGCCTGGTTGCGACTCGGTGCGCGTCAGCCGGTCGATGATTTCGCAGGCGGCCGGGTCGGACAGCGGACAGTCGCCCGCAGTCGTGTCGGCCGGCCAGATCAGGCCGAAGGCGGACTGGTCCTCGTGGAGAGCAAGCTGCACATCGCGACGCAACACATACATCTGCAGTCGCTTGAGCAGGCTGGCAGCCAGGTCGGATCGGGTAACCAGCAGAAAACGATCGCCATCGGCCACGACGCGCAAGAAGCCCAGAGCTCGCCCCTTGGCGCTGCACAGGGCGGCGAAGCGGCCCGTTCCGTTCTCGATCGCCTCGATATCCTGGGTGAGGATGGCCTGCAGAAAGGGGCGCGCCTCCGTACCGCCGACCTCGATCACGCGGCGCACGGCCAGCTCGGCCAATCGCAGGCTGTTCTCGTCCGGCGTACCGGTCGGGCGCATCAATTCGTCCCAGGGTGTTTTGTTTGTTTCAGACATCGGGTGCCCCGGAAAAAATGATTACGGTTGCAGAACTTCCCTAGGATAGCATCCCTCGTGCTGGCTTGGGTTGTGCTAAAAGGATGGTCATGGAGCACGTGTCACAGGGATTTCGTGAGCAATTGCGTGCCGATCCCAGGTTGCTGGCGGCATGGGTGGGGTTGTCGTTTGCCGCATGGGTTGCGGTCAGCTGGGTCATCTGGGACGGCCTGTGGGCAGTGGCATCGCCCCAGCTGTGGTGGGCGGCCAGCTGGCGACTGGCTGCCTGGCTGGTTGTCTCGTTCTGGCTGTTGTTCCAGCTGCGCCACCGCCCGCCAGGTTTTGCCTTGGAGGGTCGCCTGGCTTGGTCGGGCGGTCATGGTGAGGTCGTTTCGACATCTGGCGAGACGGTGCGTGGGCCGGTCAGGATCCTCTGGCAGAGCCCGCTGCTGGTGGGGGTGTCGATCGACGATCCGGCTGCTGGCTCGGTGGTGCTGTGGCTCACACAACGCCGGCTGGGCAAACAAGGCTGGTGGCGGCTGCAGCGCTTCCTGATCTTGGCGGAGCACTGATTGGCTCAGAGCTGACTGGCTCAGTCGTCTTTCATCTCACGCAGGCGTTGATCCAACGCATGGACCTGTCGGCGCAGCTCTTCCGGCGTGCCGTCGTTTTTCAGCACATGATCGCTGATCGCCCGTCGGGCTGCGTCGTCCACCTGGGCGGCGATCAGTGCATCGGCCTGCTCGGCATCCAGTCCCGGCCGGCCCAGCAGTCGTTGCCGGCGGGTGGCCAGTGGCGCGATCAGGGTGATTACCCCGTCCAGCCAGTCGCGGTAATTGGGCCAGACCGACTCCTCGGCCAGCAGCGGGACCACCACCAGGGCGTAGGGGGCCTGCTTGGCAGCCGCGAGCGTCCGGGCGCGGGCCTCGCGACGGATGACCGGATGCAGGATCGCTTCCAGCGCTGCGCGTTCTGTCGGGTCGGCGAGGATGCGGCGGCGCAGTGCGGCCCGATCGAGGCGACCGTCCGCGGCAATTACCTCGGCCCCGAAGCGCTCCCGGATGGCGCTGAGACAGTCACTGCCCGGCTCGACCAGCTCGCGACTGATCGCGTCGGTATCGATCACCGGCACACCCAGCTCGGCGAAAAAGTCGGCCGCAAGGTCCTTGCCGCTGGCGATGCCGCCGGTGAGGCCGAAGACGCGACCCGAGGTGGCATTGTTCCGTGTTTCGGTGGCGCTGGGGGCGGAGTGGCTCATGTCTAGATTAGGGCATGCCGCCGAGATAGGCGGTCATGATCAGTTCGCCAAGGTACAGGGCGATCAACCCGGCGATGGCGAGATATGGACCAAACGGGATCGGGACGCGACGATCGTGGCGCAGGGCCAGAATCATGGCGATGCCGATTACGCTGCCGGCCAGTGCGGAAAGCAGGATCACCAGCGGTAGCATCTGCCAGCCGAGCCAGGCACCTAGGGCGGCGAGCAGCTTGAAGTCGCCAAAACCCATGCCCTCCTTGCCGGTGAGCAGTCGGAACAGCCAGTAGACCGACCACAGCGCCAGGTAGCCGAAGGTGGCTCCCAGTACCGCGTCCTGGAGCGAGACATGATGATCGGGCAGGAAAATCGGCAGCAACAGGCCCAGCCAGAGCAGGGGCAGGGTGAACACATCGGGCAAGAGCTGTGTCTTGAGATCGATCACCGCGGCGGCCAGCAGCATCCAGCTGAAGACGATCACGGCCAGGCCCCAGAGGGTCGGGCCGAATTGCCAGGCGGCCAGACCGGCCAGCAGCCCGGCGACAAGTTCCACCGCCGGGTACTGCCAGGAGATCGGACTGCCGCAAGCCGCGCAGCGACCGCGCAGCCAGAGCCAGCTGATCACCGGGATGTTTTGCCACGCCCGGACCGGGGCACCGCAGGCGGGGCAGTGTGAACGCGGGTGGACCAGGTCGAAGGGTTCTTCCTTGCCCGTTTCGGCAGCTGTACCTTCTGCGGCCAATAGGGCGCGGCACTCGCGTTTCCACGCACGCTCCATCATCACCGGCAAGCGGTTGATCACCACATTGAGAAAGCTGCCCACCAGCAGACCGAATAGGGTGGCGATCGTTACCCATAAGACAGGGTACAGGGCAAAAAAAGTTGACAGTTCGGACATGGTTCAGATGCCTGATATGGAAACGGCCCGGCCCGGGATCTCTGATTGAATCGGAGCTTCCCTGGCGGCGGCCCCGCAGAGGCACTATCGATTCGTGCAGGGCTTTCCTGGTGGCGGGCCGTGGAAAGTGATCGGCAGCTGTCCGGATCAGACCACAGCGCCCAGCTTGAAGATCGGCAGATACATGGCGATGACCAGGCCGCCGACGACGATGCCGAGGAAGGCCATGATCATCGGTTCGAGCAGGCTCGACATGGCGTCGACCATGTTGTCGACCTCCTCCTCGTACATGTCGGCCACCTTGGAGAGCATGGAGTCCAGCGCACCGGTCTCTTCGCCGATGGCGACCATCTGCATCACCATCACCGGGAACAGGTTCGACTGCTGCATGCCGATCCGCAGCGGTGACCCAGCGGAAACCAAGTCACGCATGCTCATCACCGCGTCACGGAACACCGCATTGCCGGTGGCTCCTGCGGTCGGCGGCAGGGCTTCGACCAGCGGCACACCGGCGGAGAACATGGTCGAGAGCGTGCGGGCGAAGCGGGCGATGGCCGATTTTTCCATCAGCGGGCCGAAAATCGGCAGCTTGAGGATCAGCCGGTCGAGGAAATGGTTGAAGCGATCGGAGCGACGTTTGACGAAGACGAACAGAAAGATCGCGGCCCCGATGCTGCCGAAGATCCAGTACCAATACGTCTGGAACAGATAGGACAGATTGATGACGAATTGCGTGAATGCCGGCAGATCGGCACCGAAGCCCTGGAACAGCGACTCGAACTGCGGGATGACGAAAATCAGCAGGATGGCGGTGACGATGAAGGCGACCACCATCACGGCGGTCGGATAGAACAGGGCCTTCTTGATTTTCCCCTTGAGACTTTCGGTCTTCTCCTTGTAGGTGGCAATGCGATCAAGCACCACCTCCAGTGCACCGGATTGTTCACCGGCACGCACCAGGTTCACGAACAACTCATCGAAGTGCTTGCGATGGCGATCAAGCGCATCGGCCAGGTTGGTACCGCTCTCGACGTCATTTTTGACCTCGTTGATGAGGTCCTTCATCGATTTTTTCTCAGAGCTCTGAGCGATGATATCCAGGGCCTGAACAATGGGCAGGCCAGCGTTCATCATGGTCGACAGCTGGCGGGCGAAGGTGGAAATGTCCCGTGGCTGGACCGGCTTGGAGCTGGAGAACAACGGTTTGCTCTTGCGCTTGACCCGGATCAGGGTCAGGCCCAGGCGCCGGATCTCGGCGCGCACGGCGGTATCGTTGTAGGCCGCCATCTCGCTCTTGATTATCCGACCTTCCTTGGTGCGAGCCTCGTAACTGAAGATGGGTTTTTCCGTACTCTTTTTCTTGCGTGCCGCAATGGCCATTTACTGTCTCTCCCTTGAGCCCGGCCGGGTTCAATCCTTGGTGACGCGGTTGATTTCCTCGAGGCTGGTCACGCCGGCCATGACCTTCTTCAGGCCTGAGCGGCGCAAGTCATCAACTCCTTCCTCGCGCGCCTGGTCGGCGATGTCCATGGCGTTGCCGCCCTGCATGATGATCCGGCCAGTCGCCTCCGAGACCGGCATGACCTGGTAGACCCCTACCCGGCCCTTGTAGCCGTTGGTGCATTGGTCACAACCGACTGCCTTGAAGATCTTTGGGAAGTCGGCGAGATCCTCGGCGGTGAACCCCTCGCGCCGCAATTCCTCGTCGGGAATGTTTTCCGGTGTGCGGCAATTATTGCACAGGCGGCGCGCCAGCCGCTGGGCGATGATCAGGTTCACCGACGAGGCGATGTTGTAGGCCGGCACCCCCATGTTGACCATCCGGGTCAGCGTCTGCGGGGCATCGTTGGTATGCAGTGTCGAGAGCACCAGGTGACCGGTCTGGGCTGCCTTGATGCCGATTTCGGCGGTTTCCAGGTCCCGGATCTCACCCACCATGATCACGTCCGGATCCTGGCGGAGGAAGGCGCGCAGCGCGTTGGCAAAGGTCAGGCCGACCTTGGGGTTGACGTTTACCTGGTTGATGCCCGGCACCACGATTTCTACCGGGTCCTCGGCGGTCGAGATATTGCGGTCGCCGGAGTTGAGGATATTCAGGCCGGTGTACAGCGAGACGGTCTTGCCCGAGCCGGTCGGGCCGGTGACCAGGATCATGCCATAAGGATTTTCGAGCGCTTCCAGGTATAGACGCTTCTGCTCGGGCTCATAGCCGAGCATGTCGATGCCCAGCTGGGCGCTGGTGGGATCGAGGATGCGCAGCACTATTTTTTCGCCGAACAGGGTGGGGCAGGTGCTGACCCGAAAGTCGATCGAGCGTGTTTTGGACAGCTTGAGCTTGATACGGCCATCCTGCGGGATGCGGCGTTCGGAGATGTCCATGCGACTCATCACCTTGAGGCGCGCGATGATGCGGTCGGCCAGGTTCGTAGGCGGCTTGGCGGTTTCGGTGAGGATGCCGTCGACACGGAAGCGTACGCGGAACTCCTTTTCGTACGGTTCGACATGGATGTCCGAGGCCCCCCTGCGGATCGCGTCGGTGAGCAGCTTGGTGACGAACTTCACCACCACATCATCCTGGATCGAGGCATCCTCGGCGTCGTGCTCCTCCTCGCCCTGTTCGAACTGGACGTTGCTGAGGTCGTCATCGAGTTCGCCGTCCAGCATGTCCATGCTGTCGCTCAGGGCATCTTCGAGCAGGCGCGCGATCTTCGGTGCCTCGGCTACCACCGCCTCGACTGCCATGTTGGTCGAGAAGCGGAAGCCGTCGAGCACGCTGGTGTCGGACGGATCACCGATTGCCACCGTCAGGCGTCGGCCCCGTTTATAGAGTGGCAGGGCGCTGTTGGCCTGCAGCAGTTTCTCCGGGACAAGCTTCAGTGGCAGATCGCTGGTATCGATGGCGTCGAGATCTACCAGCGGCAGGCCAAAACGCATCGCGCCGGTCGCGGCGATCGCGGCTGGAGAGATGCCCTCGGCGAGCAGGGTGTTGAGCAGCGAGTCGCCGCTGCTGTGGGCTTTTGACTGGATGGCCTTCGCCTGGTCGGCGGACAGGGTTTCGTCCGTGACCAGGGCGCCTAGCAGTCCACTGACTGGTGGTGCGCTCATCAATCCGCCTGTGCGTTATCGCGTCCGTGTTCTTTTTATCGGGCACCCGATCATGGGTGTCGCAGGGGCTAAAGCATGCCCGTTTGCCGGGTTCGTGACAAGCTGGCCAGACCGGCGCCCGGGTTCGCTGCTCGCATATGGAGCGGGGTTTCAGCGCATCGACGGGCCGGCTGCAACGCTGGGTTTTGCCTGTCGTGGATTGACGCCTGCGTTGCAGGCAACCTGTCAGCTGGTCGTCATGTTTCTATTTTAGCCTGCGGCCAGCACAGGCGGAGTCTGCCGCTCAGGCCGTGCTGGATTTGCCGGCGTAGGCGGGGTCGTATGCCGTGATCCGTATGGGGTAGCCGGAACCATGGGGTCAATCTGATCGCTCCGACGGGTCTTTCGGGCCGTTGTCCCGGCTTGTCTCGGCCGTGTCGATCGCAGTCGGCGGGTCCTCGCTCTCATCCCAGTAGTCTTCCCAGATCGAGTCTGTCTCGTAGATGGGTGGTTTGGCGTAGCCGTGCTCCGGTAGGAGCTGGCTGGCCGGCTCGACTTCTTCTTCGGCGCGCGGATCGAGTTCGGCGCCGGCAGTCGAGGTGCGGTGGGTGAAAATATAGTCGCCACGTTTGTCATCCGGTACCGGTTCGTCGACCAGAATGCGCCAGAAAACCAGAAAGATCAGAATCAGTAGTGCGGTGAGCACGAACAGCGGGAAGCCAACCACGCCGATCCAGCCCATCATCATGCCGCTGATTATTGGGCCGATTGCGGCACCCGCACCGTTGACCATCAGCAGTCCACGCGTGCCCCCGAGCACCTGGGCCTTGGACAGGCGGTCATTGGTCTGCGCGACACTGATTGCATAGAGCGAGAAGGCGAAGCCGCCGAACAGCAATGCCAGGGCGAACAGGCCCCAGTCCGGCAGCCCATCCTGGAGGGTGAGCAGTATCGAAAAGACACCGCCGATCGCCGCGACCACGATCAATACGTAACGTCGGTCGCGGCCGTCAGACAGTCGGCCGATGGGCCATTGCAACAGCCCGCCACCAACGATAATAGCGGCGACGAAGGTCGCGACCTGGGTGTCGGACAGGCCGATCCGGCTGGCGTAGACTGCGGCCATGCCATAGATCGTGCCAGTGATCGTCCCGGAAGACGCCGCACCGATCACCCCGGTGGGCGCCAGCCGGAACAGCTCGACCAGCGGCAGGCGGGTGGTCTTCATCGGGGGCGGCTGGCTGACGCGGGTCAGCGCGATCGGCACCAGGCCCAGCGAGAACAGCAGGCCGACGATGGCGAAGGTCGAGACATCCATCGGTCCGTACGGGGCAATCAGAAATTGACCGACCCCGTAGGCGAACAGACTCACCATCATGTAGATGCCGAAGACCTGGCCGCGGTGGCCGGTGACTTTCACATTGATCCAGCTTTCGATGACCATGTACAGACCCAGCAGGGCCACGCCGTTGACCAATCGCAATCCGATCCAGACCCAGGGGTTCACCCACAAGCCGTGGGCGATCGCGGCGGCCGAGGAGATGGCGGCCAGTGCCGCAAAGGTACGGATATGGCCTACGCGGCGGATGACCGCGGGGATGATCAATGTGCCCAGCACGTAGCCGAGGTAGAAGGCCGACATCACCAAGCCGATGATCCCGTCGGAGAAGCCCTCCTCGGCGGCACGCAATCCGAGTAGAGTGGCCAGCAGGCCTGAGCCGGCCAGCAGCACGCCCATGCCGGCCAGCAGCGACTGGATCGAGACCACGGTGCTAAGCATGAGGGCCTTGCTCAGCTGGGTGGCAGGTGGTCCGTATCATGTCATGACGCACGCAACGCGCGCGGGGTACGGGCCATTGGGCAGTCGATTGAGAATAGCTGCATGTCCTCCAGTCGCAGCGCCGTCAGTTGACGGCCCCAGAGGCAGCCCTGATCAACGCCCCAGGCATTGCCGCGGGGCATGGCCGGTCCGAGCGTGGACCAGTGGCCGAAGACGATGCGCTCGCCGGCCATCGGCCGGTCGGGCAGGGCGAACCAGGGGGTGAGCGCCGGGTCGGCATCACTCGGCCTGCGTTTCTCTGTGAAGTCCAGTCGACCGTCGGCATGACAGTAGCGCATGCGCGTGAATACGTTGATTGCAAACCGCTGGCGGTCGAGCGCAGTCGGATTGTGGTCCGGGTGATCACTCTGGTTGCCGAAGATCTCCGTGAAAAACGGCTCGGGCTCGGCGGCACGCATGGCGACTTCCGTCTCCCGGGCTGCCTGCTGGGCCTGTTCGAGTGTCCAATGTGGGTGGATGCCGGCGTGTACCAGTGTCCAGGCCAGATCCGGATCATGGTGCAGCAGAGGGCGGCGGCGCAGCCAGTCGATCAAATCATCGCGATCCTCGGCCGCAAGGATCGGATCGAGAGTGTCTCGCCCGCGGGCGACACGAGTGCCGAAACGGCAGCCGAGCAGATGGATGTCGTGATTGCCGAGCACGGTGATCGCCCGGTCGCCCAGGCTGCGGACAAAACGCAATGTTTCGAGCGACTGTGGGCCACGGTTGACGAGATCGCCGACAAACCAGATTTGATCTGCCGCCGGATCAAACCGGATCTGCTCGAGTAGTGCCTCGAGTGGATCAAGGCAGCCTTGAAGGTCGCCGATTGCATAGGTGGCCATGAAGCGAGTCGAGTGTCCGGATGGGGTGGGGTAACGGGAATGCTAGCATCCGACTCCGCCTTTGGCGGGTGTCATCGAAACAGGCCGCCAATCAAGCGCCAATTAATCGTGCAGAGCTTCCCTGACCGACGACTCCTTCGCCTCGTACTTCCTCGAGCTGGCCGTTGCCGTGATCGATTACCCAGTGCCGATCAGTCAGCGTGACCACTTGGTCGCCCTCATTCTCGACCACGATCTCATAGCTGAAGGCAAACCGCTGCACCGTGGTGTCACTGTGCTCGGAGACGAATACGGCACGCGGGCGAATCCGGATCTGTTCGGTGAGACGCATTATTACGGATCGAAGGCTCCCTGATCGACGAACCAGTGGGTAGCGCGCTTGGCAGACAGGCATTCCGCCGGCAGCTCCTGCCGGCCGGCACGGATGCGCTCGACTGCGGCGTGCTTGTCGGCCCCCAGGACCAGAAAAACGACCTCGCGGGCCGCCTCGAAGACCGGGAAGGTCAGGGTCAGGCGCTGGTCCTGGAGTTTGCTCACCGGATTGACCACGACCAGACGCTCGCGTTCGGCCAGGGCCGGCGTGTCCGGGAACAGCGAGGCGAAGTGGCCGTCGTCTCCCAGTCCCAGCAGTGCCACGTCGAATTCTGGTACACGGTCGTCGGACCAGCGGCGCAGCAGGGCCTCATAGGCCGCGGCGTTTTCCTCCGGGTCGCGCTGCTGATCGAAAATCATCGGGAACGTCTGATGAGCCGGGATGCCGAGTGGCTCGAGCAGTGTCAGGCGAGCCATGCGGAAATTGCTGTCCGGATGATCGGGCGGGACATTGCGTTCATCGCCGAAGTAGAACTCGACCTGTTGCCATTCGAGCGCATCGTGATGCTGGTTGGCCAGTATCTGGTAGAGCCGGCGCGGGGTACTGCCCCCGGCCAGGGCGATCCGGGCCACGCCGCGGGCCTGGATCGCCGCGGCCAGTCGATCGACCAGATAGGTGGCACAGGCGGCGGAGGCGGCTTCGGGCTGCTCGCTGAGATGGAATTCGGCGTTGCCGGATCTGACCGTCATGTCGTTCCTGGTGGCTGTGGTTGTGATGGCAAGGATGGATTGCGCTGGGTCGTCTTTCGGCCTCGCTGTGGCGTTTAGCCTCGGAGTGTGACCGTAGCGCTCAGTCGGGCTGGTCGAGCCGTCGAGCCAGCGCCAGGAACGCGGGGATGTCCAGCGCCTGGGCACGCAGCGATGAGTCGACACCCGCCGCCTCGATTGTTGACGCTGACATGAAGGGTTTCAAGTTGTTGCGCAGGGTCTTGCGGCGCTGGGCAAAGGCCGCGGTGACCAGCTGCTCGAAACGAGGCCAGTCGGCCGGCGGGACCAGCGGCTGGTCGCGGGGCGCGAGCTGGATCATGCTGGAGTCGATTTTCGGCGGTGGATTGAAGGCCGCGGGGAGAACATCGAACAGATGCTCGACCTCGGCCTGGGCCGTGACCAGTACGCTCAGGCGGCTATAGGCCGAATCGCCGGGCTCGGCGGCCAGTCGCTCGGCCACCTCTTTTTGCACCATGAACAGCATTTCGCCGATCCGCGCGCCCTGGTCGGCCTGGGCGAGCAGGCGGGTGATCAGCGCGGTGGCGATGTTGTACGGCAGGTTGCCAACAATGGTCAGTGGCGGGGTAAGGCCGGCCGAATCGGCCAGCGTCGTCAGATCCAGCTGCAGGGCGTCCTGCGAGATGATGTCAACGTACCGGCCCACGCCTTCGGCATCGAGCTTGACCCGGAGCCGATCGATCACGTCGCGGTCGAGTTCGATCGCCACGACGCGATTGCCACGGGCGGCCATCGGGATGGTCAGTGCGCCCAACCCCGGGCCGATTTCGACTATCTCGCCGACAGATGGGATGGTACCGAGGATGTGGTTGATCACGCCTTGATCGATCAGGAAGTTCTGACCGAAGCGTTTGCGGGCGCGATGGCCGTCCTGGATGCCGTGTCGCCCCATGTTCAGGCAGCCTGTCGCATGGCCAATTCGGCGGCCAGTTCGATGGCGGCAGCGAGCGAGCCGTGCTCGGCCCGGCCCGATCCGGCCAGATCCAGCGCCGTGCCGTGATCGACCGAGGTGCGGATGATCGGCAGGCCCAGGGTGACGTTCACTGCCCGACCGAAACCGGCGTACTTGAGCACCGGCAGGCCCTGATCGTGGTACATCGCCAGCACGGCATCGGCGTGGTCGAGGTGGCGCGGCGTGAACAGGGTGTCGGCTGGCAGGGGGCCGATCAGCTGAAGGCCGCGGGCGCGCAATGTCTCGAGCGTCGGGCCGATCACGCGGATCTCCTCATCACCGAGATGGCCGGACTCGCCGGCATGCGGGTTCAGCCCGGCGACCAGCAGGCGCGGCTGCGGTTTGCCCAGCCAGTCGACCATGGCCGCGTGGAGGGTTTCGATCACGGTGGTCAGGACCTTGCTCGTGATGGCCTGTGGTACATCGGCCAGCGGCAGGTGGGTGGTCGCCAGCGCCACCCGCAGGCCGCCGGCCACCAGCATCATCACCGGCGTGCCACCGACCCGGTCAGCGAGGTATTCGGTGTGTCCGGTGAAAGGGATGCCGGCGTCATTGATCACGCCCTTGTGCAGTGGCGCAGTCACCAAGGCGGCGTAGTCGCCGCTGCGGCAGCCGTCGGCGGCGTGGTCGAGCAGGTCGAGGACGTGGCGGGCATTGGCCGGATCGAGCCGGCCCGGCGTGACCGCTGCCGGGGCGGGCAGGTGCCGGAAGCGAAAGCCGGTGCTGGCCGCGGCGTCCAGATCGGCCTCCGGCCAGTCGAAGGGCAGCCCCAGGGCCTCGGCGCGGGCCGTGAAGACGGCGCGGTCGCCGAGCACGACCAGCTCGCCCGGCAGCTGGAAGATCGGGTCGGCGGCCAGCGCGAGCAGCAGGTCCGGGCCGATGCCGGCCGGCTCGCCGCTACTAACGACCAGGCGCACGGGAGCCACGGGCATCGCTGATGGTGCCGGCAAGCCGGTTTTCGATATAGGCCTCGGCACGCAGACGCCGGATGTACTTGGTCAGCTCCTCGTCCGCGCGACGTTCACCAATGGCGTTGCGGGCCTGCTCGCGCAGGGTTTCGCTGGAGATCTGCTGGCGGCGTGTGTCGGTGACGCGCAGGATGTGGAAGCCGAACTGGCTCTCGAAGACCGGGCTGAGTTCATTGACCTCGACCGACTGCAGCATGCGGGCAAAGGCGGGGACCATCTGGTTGGGGTTGACCCAACCGAGATCACCACCTCGTTGAGCGGAGCCCGGGTCGTCGGAAAGCTCACTTGCGACAGCGCTCAGGCTGGCCTCGCCGCTCGCGATGCGTTCGCGCAGATCCTCCGCCAGCCGTTGGGTGGCGGCCGCGTCACGGTCGGCACCTGGGCGGAGCAGGATGTGTTCGGCATGATATTCGGTCACGGCAGCACCGCTGGAGGTGCTGCGCGTGTCGACCACCTTGACGATGTGAAAGCCATTGGGGCTGCGGATGATGTCGCTGATGCCGCCGGCCTGCATGCCCTGGACGAACGGCAGGAACAGTGACGGGATGCGTGCCGGATCACGCCAGCCAAGATCACCGCCATCGGCGGCGTTCAGTGCATCCGAGCGCTCGGCCGACAGCCGGACAAAATCCGCCCCGGCGGCCAGCTCAGCGTGGATTTCTTCGGCCCGTTCGCGGGCGGCCTCCACGGCCGCGGGCGAGGCATTCTCCGGCACCGAGACCAGGATCTGTGCCAGACGATATTCGGTCTGTTCGGCCGGGGCATCCGTGCGTTGCTGGATATAGGTATCGATGTCGCGGTCGGAGACGTTGATCTGACTGTAGACCTCACGTCTCTGCAGCTCTTCGATGAGCATCTGCTCGCGGATGTCGTCACGGAAATCGGCCCAGTCCAAGCCTTGGTTGATGACCGCCTCGCGCAATTGCGGGAGGTTCATGCCGTTGCGGGCGGCAATGCCGCCCAGCGCCTGGTTCAAGCGGGTCTCGTCGATCTGGATGCCGGCCGTCTTTGCCCGTCCCAGCATGGCCGCCTCGGTGATCATCCGGTCAAGCACGCGCTCGGCCAATCGCTGGCGTTCGGCCGGCCCCATGGCAGCCAGATCCACCTGCTCGCTCAGCTGGGCCATTTCGGCCTCCAGCTCGCGTTGCGTGATGACGCGGTCGTCAACGATGGCGACGATCCGGTCGAGCGGCTGGAAGCCCTCCATGCCACGGGTCTGGCTGGTGGCTTGGCTGGTGCTCGTTTCAGTTTGCGCCATCGCCTGGCTCAGCGGGGCGGTGGCCAGCAGCAGCGTGGCCAGTAGGGTTGGTAGTCGGCGGGAGATCATGGTGTATAGAAAGGGCATGGGTCTACTCGTTGTGGCGAAGTGGCCAAGTGGGCGATCATAACGTATTCGCTCATGGATACGGATCAGGGCCGCAAGCCGAGGATTTCGTCGCGGAATCGCTCCCCGCCGGCGCTGCCCAGACCCTTGAGCTCGACCTGGAAAACCACTGCGTTGGAATACTCGGCGTCCTCGCCCAGGTTGACACCGGCCCGCGGCCGGACGATGTAGCGCTTGAGGGCCAGTCGGGTGGCCCAGCAGCAGGATTCATAACCGATGCCGAACAGCGACTGGACCAGTTGTTCGGCATCGAAATCGTAGCCGACGCGCCCCAGCAAAGACCAACGCCGTGACAACGGCCAGGCAAATGAGACGTCGCCCTGCTGGTAATCGGCATCCGTCAGGACGGCATCCTGTGTGAAATACGACAGATTGAGGACGCGATTGCCTTCGCCCCGGTAGCCGATTCGGGTCTGCGAGCGCGACAAGGTACGTCGATCGGTGTCGTACTCGGCGGTGAACGAGCCGCTCCAGTGGCGGGTGACATCGCTGTAGACCTCGCCGAGCACGGTCGAGCCACCGGTCGGTTCGGCGGTATCCGGTCGGTTCGGCAAGGTGGTCTCGGAGGCCTCGAATCGATAGCGCTGGGCGACTCGTAAAGATAGCGGCACGGTGCCCTGCTGGGTGTCGAGCAGTGACCAGGATAGGCCATAGCTCAGCGCGTTCTCGTCAGCGATCCGGTCACCGCCGGAAAAGCGGTTGGGGCGGAACAGCTCACTGTAACTGAGAGTGGCCAGCCCCGTGTCGAACACCGGGATGTCGTCCTGTTCCCGGTACGGCACGTACAGATAATAGGCCCGTGGCTCAAGCAGGGCGCGGTAGCGACCGGTCTCGCCGTAGGACCGCTCGAGGAATATCCGGCCGTCGAGGCTCGTGAGTGGTGCCACACGTGAGACGCTGGAGTTGTAGCGGTCGGCATTGGGCGCCAGTTGTTCGTCCAGATGGTAGCTGGTGGCATCCAGCGTGACCTCGGGGCGGAATTGGTACCAGCTGGCCGCTGCCGTTTGTCCCAGGGTGAGGGCCGTGTGGGCCCGGTCGCCGACAATGCGTTCGTCTGAAGGATGGGCGAAACGGGTCAGGTCGGCCTGCACCCCGAAGCTGGGGGTGAGGTGCTGGCCCCATTCGCCCAGCGAAAAGCGGTTGCTCGCGCTCAGACGCGGCATGATGCGGTAGGGGTATTGCCGCTCGGTCAGGTTGAGGTCGATGGTCTGGTAGCGCTGCGCCAGCAGACCGAGGTTCCAGCCGCCTCTGGGGCGGGCGTCGATGCGCACATCACTCTTCAGGTGACTGGTGGTCGCCTGCTCGAGATTGGTCGAGAAGTCCCGGAAAAACTGATCATCCGAGACGCGGTTGATATCGACCCGGTAATTGAGCGCCGGATTGACCTGCCCGACGCTGTCGACCCCAAGCGACCAGCGTGAGCCGCTGTCGACACGATCGTTCGGCAGGTAGAAGAAATCGACCTGGTCGCGACCATGATCCTGCGCGCCGAACTCGTGCAGCCAACGCAGTTGCCCGCCGAGACCCAGGCCGCGCTTGCTCAGCCAGGTCGGTGTGAGGGTGGCATCAAGGTTCGGGGCGATGTTCCAGTAATACGGCTGCGCGTATTCGAAGCCGCCCCTGCTACTGCTGCCGAAGGTGGGGTAGAGCAGGCCGGACTGGCGGCGGTCGTCGATCGGAAAGTTCAGATACGGCGAGTAGAACACCGGCACCCCGCCAGCGCGCAGGGTGGTGTGCCAGGCCTCACCGCGACCGCTTTCCCGGTTGAGTCCGATATCGCGGGCGCGGATCTCCCAGTCGCGTTTTTGCGCCGGGCAGCTGGAAAATGTGGCCTGTTCGAGTCGGTAGCGCTGGCGGTCCTGCTGGATGATGGTGGCGGCCACCCCCGACAGGTGTCGGCTCTCGATCCAGTAGCGCGCCCGCTCAAGGCGGCCGGCATTGGTGTCGAGATTCAGTTCACCGCGCTCGGCCTGCACGCTCATGTCGGCGGTCTGCAGCCAGAAGTTGCCCTCGGCGGCGACGGTGGACTGGCGCTGGCGATAGATCAGTGTCTCGCCGCGCACCCGTCGGCCGGGTTCATCGACGATCGCATCGCCGACCAGCGTGATGGTGCCGTCGCTGCCGTATTCGGCGCGCTCGGCAGTCGCCTTGCTGGGGCTGCCGGCGGGCAGCGGGTCATAAGCGGGGCGCTCTGGGCCGAAGACTGGACACAGCGCAAACAGGCCGTCCGGGGGCGCCTGAGCGATCGCCGGCGCGATACCGCCAACCGGCGGACCCAAGCCCAAGCCTAGGCCTAGACCCAGCGTCGCCGCAATGGCCAGTGGTTGGCGAGTCTTCCCTGGCCGCATGGGGCGAGGTTCAGGACTTGCCGGGAGCGATCGGGTCCAGGATCTTGCGGAAATCGCTTGCGATCTGCTCGATTTCCCGTTCACCGTCGACCCGCGCCAGGCGCTGGTCGCGCTGGTAGTATTCGATCAGCGGGGCGGTCTGCTCCTGGAAGACTTCCAGCCGACGACCCACGGTTTCCTCGTTGTCGTCATCGCGCTGGATCAGTTCGTGCTGGCAGTAGTCGCAACGGCGATCCTGCTTTGGTGGGTTGGTGTAGCGGTTGAAGACCGCGCCGCAGTTCTCGCAGGTCATCCGACCGGTCAGGCGCTGCATGAGGCTGTCGAGTGGCACCTCCAGCAGGATGGCCAGCTCCAGTGGTTGCTCGATGGCCTCGAGCATTTCGTCGAGGGCTTCGGCCTGGGCGATGTTGCGCGGGAAGCCGTCGAGAATGAAGCCGCGTTCGGTGTCCGGCTGGGCGAGGCGCTCACGGATCATGCCCAGCACGATTTCGTCGCTGACCAGCTGACCCGCATCCATCGCGGTCTTGGCCTCGCGCCCCAGTTCGGTGTTTGCGGCCACTGCAGCACGCAGCAGGTCGCCGGTGGAAATCTGCGGCACCTGGTAATGCTCGACCAGGCGTGCTGCCTGAGTGCCCTTGCCCGAGCCGGGCGCGCCTAAAAGTACGATTCGCATGGTTTTATCGATCTTGTTTGCCGTCTGTTGACAGCCGTGGGTTTTGCCGTCCGAAATGCGTGGCCCAACAGCATGACCCCGTATCATGACCAAGGCTCCGGTCGACCGGCGAAAAACGGTATCATAAACAAAACGTCGCGGCTTGCCTTCCGCTGGCAGCGGCATCATCGTTTGCATCCCGATCAATCGACACGCAATCAATCGAGGCTGAGTTCATGGATCTGTCGAAAATCCCTGCCGGCAACAATCCGCCGGAAGACATCAACGTTGTCATCGAGATCCCGGCGCAGGGCGGGCCGGTCAAGTATGAGGTCGACATGGAGTCGGGCGCGTTGGTGGTCGATCGCTTCATGGCGACCGCGATGTATTATCCGACCAACTACGGCTTCATTCCGCAGACGCTGTCCGAGGATGGCGACCCGATCGACGTGATGCTGGTTGCCCCTTTTCCGCTGCAGCCGGGTTCGGTTATCCGGGCTCGTCCGGTGGGCATGCTGGAAATGACCGATGAGTCGGGTGTTGACGCGAAAATCATCGCCGTGCCGCACGACAAGCTCACTCCGCACTACCAGGGTGTCAAGAAGGTCGAGGATCTGCCAAGTTCCCTGCTCGAGCAGATCCAGCATTTCTTCGAGCAGTACAAGGCGCTCGAGCCGGGCAAGTGGGTCGAGTGCAAGGGTTTTGCGGACAAGGCCACGGCCTGTCAGGCAATCGAAAGCTCGATCGCCCGCCACGAGCAGCAGTAGCGCCGGTGGCGATCACCGGTGTTCTCCCGGTGGTTCGCTTGATGATGCGGCCGCTCGACTTGTCCTCTGGTGGGACCGGGGCGCCGGCCGTTGGCGTGCTTGACTCCATGACGACAGCGATCTCGCGCGCATGTTAGAGCAGCTCCATGACCATGGCCAGGCCCGGCGATTGTTCCGACGGCGGATCCTGTTCGCGGCCGTCGTGTCATTGATCGTCGTCCTGACTTTGCTGGGCCGGGCGGCCTGGTTGCAGATCGTCCAGCACGAGCACTACCAGGCCAGGGCGGACCAGAATCGTACCCGCGTGATAGTCCTGCCGCCGGAGCGGGGGCGCATCTTCGATGCCAACGGCGAGGTGGTGGCCGATAACGTCGCTACCTATCAGGTTCAGATCACCCCGGAGCACAGTCGTGACGTCGCCGCCGAGCTGGACCTGCTCATTCGGGTGCTCGATCTCGATGCCCGATCGATCGAGGTGATCAAGGAACGCCTTCGTGTCGGGCGCCGATTTGATCCGGTGCTGGTCAAAAGTGGTCTGGATGAGGTCGAGCGGGCCCGTGTCGCCCGCCTCAGGCCCTGGCTTCTTGGTACCGAGATCGTCTCCAGCCTCAAGCGGGTCTACCCCTACCGCGAGCTGCTCGCGCATGTGGTCGGTTACGTCGGGCGCATCAATGCGGATGACGTCAAGCGGTTGGACCCGGATGCCTACCAGGGCACACAGTACGTCGGCAAGACGGGCATCGAGCGCCAGTACGAAGATCGTCTGCACGGCGAGCCCGGCTATCGCGTAGTGGAGGTCGATGCGCTGGGGCGCGAGGTCAAGGTGCTGGAGACTGTCCGCCCTGTGCCGGGCAAGGATATCGCGCTGACCATCGACGTCGGTCTGCAGGGCATCGCCACGGCGGCGCTGGGCGAGTATGCGGGCGCCGTGGTGGCGGAGGACCCGCGTGACGGGGCCATTCGGGCGTTGGTTTCCCGCCCGTCGTTCGATCCGAACCTGTTCGTTGACGGCATCAGTCACGAAGGCTACCAGCGATTGCTCGACGATCCCGACCGTCCGCTATATAACCGGGCGATCACGGCGACCTACCCGCCTGGTTCGACCATCAAGCCGGTGATGGGGCTTGCGGGGCTGCAGTACGGGCTGCTGGTCCCCGACGAGCGTTTTTTCGCCGGCCCGTACTTCCAGATCCCCGGCAGCACGCATCGCTATCGCGACTGGCGCAAGTGGGGGCATGGCTGGGTCGACTTCGAGATGTCGATCTACCGCTCGGTGGACGTCTATTATTACGATCTAGCCTATCGTCTGGGCATCGAGCGGATGCATGACTTCTTGATCGCGTTCGGACTGGGTGGCAAGACCGGGGTCGATCTGCCGGGCGAGGCCTCGGGGCTGGTGCCTTCTCCCGAATGGAAGCGTCGCACCAGGCAGCAGGTCTGGTTCCCGGGCGAAACGGTGATCGCCGGCATTGGCCAGGGCTATATGCTCTCGACGATCCTGCAGTTGGCCGACATGACCTCGACGCTGGCGCTTTCTGGCGTCCGGCGGGCGCCCTGGCTGGTGGAACCGGCTGGCACAGAGGGTCAGCCGAGCGCCCGAGTGAGGCTGGCGGATGACGACTACTGGCGGCGTGCCCGCGAGGCGATGCGCGCCGTGGTCGGGCATCAGCGCGGCACGGCCCACAAGATCGAGGCGACCTATCCAATCGCCGGCAAGACCGGCACCGCGCAGGTATTCTCGGTGCCTCAGGGGGAGGAATATGATGCCGATGAACTTGAGCGGCGGCTGCATGATCATGCGCTGTTCGTCGGCTTCGCCCCGTTCGATAACCCCGAGCTCGCGGTGGCGGTGCTGGCCGAGCATGGTGGCAGCGGTTCGGGCACCGCGGCGCCAATCGCCCGACGAGTGATGGATTTCTGGTTCGGCGTGGCACCCGATGCCGACGTGCAGCCGGAATTTTCCGAGTATGGGGACTGATCGATGAGTACGGGCCGCCTGCAATCAACACCGTTGAGCCAGCTGAGTCAGCGACTGGGCAGCACCCTGCAATCGGTATTCAAGCTTGACCCCATTCTGCTGTTCTTCGTCACCCTGATCGCCACGATCGGCGTGGTGGCCGGTTACTCCGCTGCTGAACAGAGTGAGGCCTGGGTCGAACGCAGCGTGGTGCGTCTGGCTCTGGGCTTTGGCCTGATGCTGGTGATCGCCCAGATTCCGCAACGCTGGCTGTTCGTGGTAGCACCCTGGTTGTTCGCCGCCGTGATGCTGATGCTGCTGGCGGTCTGGGTCGTCGGCGATATTGGTGGCGGGGCGAGGCGTTGGCTGGACCTGGGCGTGATCCGCTTCCAGCCAGCCGAGCTGATGAAGGTTGCCATGCCGATGACCATCGCCTGGTTCCTGGCCCGACGCCCGCTGCCGCCGCGGCTGCTGGATGTGGCGATCGTGATGTTTGCCATCGTGGTCCCGGTCCTGTTGATCGCCCGCCAGCCGGATCTGGGTTCGGCATTGCTGATCATGGCGTCGGGGCTGTTCGTGTTGTTCTTCGCCGGTCTGTCGTGGTGGTACCTCGGCGGCTTTCTCGCCCTGGCGGGTGCGGCCATGCCGGTGATGTGGTTCTTCGTCATGCATGCCTATCAGAAGGACCGCGTCATGATGCTGCTCGATCCCACCAGCGACCCGCTGGGGGCGGGCTACCACACCATCCAGTCGATGATCGCGATCGGTTCTGGTGGTGTCTGGGGCAAGGGCTGGTTGCAAGGCACCCAGTCGCATCTCGATTTTCTGCCCGAAGGCGCCACGGACTTCATTCTCGCCGTCTACGCAGAAGAGTTCGGGTTGGCCGGGCTGGCCCTGCTGTTCGTGTTGTACCTCGCCGTGATCTGGCGTGGGCTCTGGATTGCCGAACATGCCGAGTCGGTCGAGGGGCGGCTGTTGGCCGCCTCGATTTCGATGACCTTCATGGTCTACGTGCTGGTCAACGCCGGCATGGTGCTGGGGCTGCTGCCGGTGGTTGGCGCACCCTTGCCGCTGCTCAGTTACGGCGGTACCGCGTTGGTGACCATCATGGTGGGTTTGGGTATGCTGATGAGCATCCGTACACAGCGCAGTTTCCTGGGGCACGATCGTTGAGAGGATCCTTGATGAGTCACGCATGGCAACACGCCCTGGGCCGGCTTCGTACCGGGGGCGGGATCTTGTGTCTCTCGCTGCTGGGCCTGGCCGGTTTGATGGGGCCATCGCCGGCCGCGGCGGGGTATCTCGATCGCGACGAGGTGCAGGCCTTCATCGACCAGGCCGTCGATGAAACCGGCGTGGCGCGTGAGCGCATCGAGCAATGGCTGGGTGGCGCGGCCTATCAGCAGAAGATCATCGATGCGATCACCCGTCCGGCCGAATCCAAGACCTGGGGCGAATACCGGCCGATCTTCCTCACCGAGAAACGCATCGAGGGCGGCGTGGCCTTCATGGACGAGAACCGCGCGCTGCTGGACGAGGTGGCCGCCACCTACGGCGTCTCGCCCTACGTCATCACCGCCATTATCGGCGTGGAAACCTATTACGGCCGGATCACTGGCGGCTATCGGGTCATCGACGCCCTGACCACCCTCGGTTTCGACTACCCGCGACGTGGTGCCTTTTTCCGCGAGCAGCTGATCGATTTCATCCGCCTGGCCGGCGAGGAAAACCTCGACATGGATCGTGCCGAGGGTAGCTACGCCGGGGCCATGGGCCTGCCACAGTTCATCCCGTCGAGCTATCGGCACTATGCCGTCGACGGCGATGGCGACGGTCGTCGCGACCTGTGGGATAGCCATCACGATATCTTCGCCAGTGTGGCGAACTACTTCGTTGAGCACGGCTGGGGGCAGGGCGAGCCGGTCATGTTCGAGGTCGATATCAACGGAGCCGAGGTCGATGACCTGCTCAACCGGGCTCGCGATCTCAAGCCCAAGGCCACGCTGGCCGAGTTGCGCGCACGCGGCGTGCAGATCCCCGACGATGCTCCCTCCGTGCCGGATGACTTCGCGGTGATGCTGTTCACCCTCACCGACGGCGACCAGGTCAGCTACCATGTCGGCCTGAACAACTTCTATGTCATCACCCGCTACAACCACAGCGTGCTGTATGCCACCGCGGTCTGGCAGCTAGCTCAAGCCATCGAACAGGCCGTCGAGCGGCGTCGTGGACAGGGGGCTGGCTGACATGGGTGGGCGGACATGGCGTCCGTCGGTCGCGGTGGCGGCAACCGCATGGCTGATCTTTGCTGTCGGACTGGCCTTGGGGCTGTCCGGCTGTGCCAGTGGCCCGTCACCTGGCCGGGCGGCCACCACGGATGCGGTGCCGCGCGCCGAACCACCGTCGAACCGCGGTAATCCCGCCAGTTACACGGTCTTTGGCAAGCGTTATCATGTGCAGGCGAGCAATGCGGGCTTTCGGCAGCGCGGCATCGCCTCCTGGTATGGCGACAAGTTCCATGGCCGGCCGACCTCCTCGGGCGAGCCGTACGACATGTACCAGATGACGGCCGCTCACAAGACCTTGCGCCTGCCGGCCTATGTACGGGTCACCAACCAGATCAACGGCAAGAGCGTCGTCGTGCGCGTCAACGATCGCGGCCCGTTCGTTGGCGACCGCATCATCGACCTTTCCTATGCCGCGGCGCACAAGATCGGCATGACTGGTCGGGGGACGGTCCCGGTGGAGATCGAGGTGGTCGGGCCAGATCATGGAATCGTGCATGCAGCCACGAATTCAGCCGGGCAAGGGAACTGGCAGCCGGCGGCGTTGCCCAACGCCCGTTGGGACGAGCAGGTCTTCGTCCAGGTGGGCGCCTTTCGTGACCGCGGCCATGCTGAAGCGATCGACGCCCGTCTGCGTCGCGCCGGGCTCACTCCGGTCCGCCAGGTGGAAGGTGGTCTGACCCGGGTGCGTGTCGGCCCGTTCGCCTCGGCGGCAGCGTTCGATTCGACGCTCGAACGGCTCCAGGCCCTCGGGTTTCATGATGCAATAATGGTGGTGAATAAATGATCAAGGCCCTGTCCACGACATGGCGCCGGAAGAGGCTGATCGGCCTCTTGGCTGCGACCCTGCTAACCCTTACGACAACTGCGACCCAGGTCATGGCCCAAGCCATGGGGCAGGCCATGAGTCAGACAGTAATGCCCACCCCGGGGGCGCCGGAGCTTGCGGCCCGCTCCTACGTGTTGCTGGACTCCGGCACTGGTCAGATCATTGTCGAGCGGGACGCCGATCGGCCGGTGCCGCCGGCCAGCATCACCAAGCTGATGACGGCTTATCTGGTTTTTCAGGCGCTCGAGAGCGGCGACATCAGCCTTGATGATGAGGTGACCGTCAGCGAAAAAGCCTGGCGCATGGGCGGCTCGCGGATGTTCATCGAGGTGGGCAACAAGGTCACTGTCGAGCAGTTGCTGCAGGGCATGATCGTCCAGTCCGGCAACGATGCGGCCACCGCGTTGGCCGAATACGTCGGCGGCAACGAGTCATCGTTCGTCGCACAGATGAACGCCACCGCCCAGCGTCTCGGGCTTGAGCAAACGCATTTTGAAAACCCCACCGGTTGGCCGGCCGATGGCCATGCGATGTCCGCGGCCGATATCGCGACCCTGCTAACGCGGCTGATCCGCGAGTTTCCCGAGCTCTACAAGTTTTTCCGCCAGCAATCCTTCACCTACAACGGCATCAAGCAGTTCAATCGCGAAAAGCTGCTGTTTCGCAATGACTGGGTCGATGGCGGCAAGACCGGACATACCGAGGAGGCAGGCTACTGCCTCGCCACCTCCGGGGCCCGTGAAGGCATGCGCCTGGTGGCGGTGGTACTGGGCGCCGACAGCGACGAGGCCCGTAACAATCAGGCCGAGGCATTGCTGAATTACGGTTTTCGCTTCTTCGAGACCGTCGACGTCCGCCCGGGCGGCGAGACACTGGCTACGCCACGCGTCTACAAGGGGCAGACCGATCAGACCCCGGTAGGCCTGCGGCAGGACCTGTCCGTGCTGGTGCCCAAGAGCCGTCGCGACGAATTGACGGTCAGTCTCAGGCTCGACCCCGAACTGGTGGCCCCGGTGCATGAAGGTGACACCTTGGGCCAGCTGATGGTACGCCTTGGGGATGAACCGCTGGTCGAGCGCCCGGTGGTGGCACTGGCGGATAACCCCGAAGGCGGTATCGTCAAACGATTGACCGACAGCTTCTGGATGTGGTGGGAATGAGCATGACGTCACGACCGGTCTACCTCGATGGCGAATGGCGCGATACCGAGACGGCCCATGTCTCGATATTTGATCGCGGCTACCTGTTTGGTGACGGCGTCTACGAGGTGATCCCCGCCTTCGCCGGGCGGCTGTTTGGGTTGGACGAGCACATGGCGCGCCTGTCACGCAGCCTGGCGGCCATAGGCATTGCCGAGCCGTTGAGCCGATCGGAGTGGCAGGCGATCTTCGACCGGCTGCTCGCCAGCATCGAGACACCCGATGCGGCGATCTACTTGCAGGTCACCCGTGGCGCTCCAGCTGGGCGAGACCACGCCTGGCCTGTCGCGGAAACGAGGCCCGGTGTGATGGCAACCATCTCGCCGATCACGGCGACCAATGATGGCGGGGCACGCGTGATCACGGTGGCCGACCAACGCTGGGCGCGCTGCGACATCAAGAGCATCAACCTGCTGCCCAACACCATGGCGCGTCAGCAGGCGGTTGAACGAGGCTGTGACGAGGCGATTCTGGTACGCGACGGACTGGTCATGGAGGGGGCAGCGGCCAACCTGTTCGCCGTCATCGATGGACGGCTGCTGACCGCACCCAGCGGGCCGCTTATCTTGTCCGGTATCACCCGTGGGCTGCTTCTTGACTTGGTTCGACGTGAGCAATTGCTCGAGGTCGAGGAGTCGTTTATTACCCTGCGTGCGCTGCACGAGGCGGACGAGGTATTCCTCACCAGCTCGACCAAGGACCTCTGGCCGGTGGTCGAGATCGACGGCAAATCAGTTGGTCGCGGCGAGCATGCCGGCCAGCCTGGCCCCGTGACCCGCCGCCTCAATCGGCATTTCCAGACACTCAAGACACAACGGAGCGATCCATGAGCGACGATCCGCATTTCAAGGGCGATGGCAAGGCCTGCGACCCGTATGCCAAGCCGAGCGTGGCCGAAGACGAGGCCGCGCTCGAGCGCCAAACCCTGCTCGACTTCCCCAGCGAGTTTCCGATCAAGGTCATGGGGCCGGCGACCGAAGCGTTCATCGCCGACATCAAGCAGGCAGTCGACGGCATGTTGCCCGGCCTGCCCGAATCCGCCTGGTCACAGCGTGAAAGCGCCAAAGGAAACTTCGTCAGTTTGACCGTGACCTTCACCGCCACGTCGCGGCAGCAACTTGATGACATCTACCGAGCCATCACCGCTCACCCCGACGTCAAGATGTGTTTGTGAGGGCAGTTTGAAGCGGACAGCTTGAAGAGATCAGAGATCAGAGATCAGAGATCAGAGATCAGAGATCAGAGATCAGAGATCAGAGATCAGAGATCAGAGATCAGAGATCAGAGATCAGAGATCAGAGATCAGAGATCAGAGATCAGAG
>Ga0172382_10001549_pt1 | contig 40834 bp, 32 predicted proteins | sample Leawel138RmetaG_FD_122245 | JGI IMG/M metagenome (GOLD analysis project Ga0172382, IMG submission 122245) | Leachate microbial communities from a municipal landfill in Southern Ontario, Canada - Leachate well 138R metaG | ecosystem: Engineered > Solid waste > Landfill > Unclassified | place... | reverse complement strand
GCCGCGTTGTGTCGGACTGAAGTCCGACCTACAGGAATGCGGGAATATTGTAGGTCGGGTTTCAACCCGACAGCGGCGCCGGTCGACGCCGCGTTGTGTCGGACTGAAGTCCGACCTACAGGGAATGCAGGAATATGGGGTGGGTTTCAACCCGACTTATGTGAACTGCTCGCTCATTTCGGTACAGCTATTCGGAGGTATGGCATGTTTCGTTTGCATGAGCAATTGGCCCAGGATTGTTTCGAGTTGGGCACTTTCCCCCTTTGCCGCTTACTGCTGATGAATGACAGCAATTATCCCTGGTTCATCCTGGTGCCGCAGCGGCAGGGGGTGAGCGAGATCTACCAGCTGTCCGTGGCCGATCAGCAGCAACTGTTGCGGGAGTCGTCCCATTTGGCAAAAATTCTGGCGGAGGTGTTTGCCGCGGACAAGCTGAACGTCGCGGCCTTGGGCAATGTGGTACCACAACTGCATGTCCACCATGTGGTGCGCTATCACGGTGATGCGGCATGGCCGGCGCCGGTGTGGGGCAAGGTGCCGATGCACCCATATACCGATGCGGGCGTGGCACTGGTATTGGAGCGGCTGCGTGGGGCACTGCAGGAGGGCTTTGTGTTCACCGGGCAGCCGGTGGACGAATAAACTGCTACGTGCTCTGGATTACACCCGACGGCCAACCACTGTTGCTGCCTTTTAGCGGCGTTTTCCCAATGCCTGCTGCAATTGCGGCAACTGGTGTTTGACACATTCCATGCCTTCCTCGATGGCCTCACTGGCACGATCGAATTCCAGCAGGCCGAGCTGGCCTAACTGCGGCGACAGCAATACGTCGGGCGGGTCGCCGGCCATGCGGCTCTTGGTGATGCGGTCCTGCATGATGTTGATGGAGCTGGCCAGCACTTCGAACATGCCCGGCGGCTCGTTGCCGCTGCCGCGCTCGCGGCGCCAGGCATTGATGGCGCGCTCGCGCAGGCCGCTGTTGAGCTGTTTGAGCAGTTGATCAAACAGGTCGCGACGTCCTTCCGTTTCCTCCGGCACGGCATTTTTCCGCTTCGGCTTCGGCGCCATGTGGCGCCCGACGATGTCACTGTTGAGATTGACGGCGATGATGAGGTCGGCGCCCATGGCGCGGCACAGGGAGATGGGGACCGGGTTGACCAGGCCGCCATCCACCAGCCAGTGCTCGTCGATACGGGTGGGGGAGAACAGGCCGGGCAGGGCGATGGCGGCGCGCACTGCCGGCAGCAGCGGTCCCTGCTGCAGCCAGATCTCATGACCGCTGCCGAGATCGGTGGCGACGGCGGCAAACGGCAGGCCCAGCTGTTCGATGTTGATGTCGCTGATCTTGTCGCGGAACGAATCCATCAGGGTGACACCCTCGATGAGTCCGCCCTGCATCTTGATGTCCAGCAGGCGCACCACGTCCCAGAAGGTCAGTCCCCGTACCCATTGTTCCAGTACGTCCAGGTTGCCGCTGGCGTGGGCGGCGCCGACCAGGGCGCCGATGGAGCTGCCGCAGATGATGTCCGGCGTGATGCCGGCATCGGCCAGGGCACGGATCACGCCAATGTGGGCCCAGCCGCGGGCCGAGCCGCTGCCGAGGACGAGACCAATCCTGTGAGCTGACACGATGTTTCTTCCTGTTGCTGTGCAACGACCGTTCGTCACTGACGGTGCAGTGTAACCCTACGCCGTGCCGGTGTTAATGTGCATCGGTGGGAGGCTTCGGGTAACATTCACGTTTCAGGGCAGCAGCCGGTGCGGAGTGTGTGAGTGAGTATAAAGATTTCCATTCTATCCCTGTTGTGGTGCGGTCTGCTTGTGGCGGCGCCGCTGCATGCGGCGGACAGCGATGACTTCGATACCCTGTCCTTTGATGACGCGCCGCTGGAAGAACCGTTCCAGCACCCTGACTGGTTCAAGCTTAGCTTTCTGAATTTGCGCGAGGACCTGCAGGAGGCCGTGCAGAGCGGCAAGCGCGGTCTCATCGTCTATTTCGGCCAGCAGCATTGTCCCTACTGCAAGATGCTGGTGAACGTGAATTTCGCCAAGAGCGATATCGCCACCTACACCCGTACCCATTTCGATTTTGTCGCCACCGACATCTGGGGCGATCGCACCGTGACCGATTTCACCGGGGCGACCATGACGGAAAAGGAGTTCGCCGAGCAGCAGCAGGCCACGTTCACGCCGACGCTGCTGTTTTATGACGGCGAGGGCAATGAGGCCCTGCGCCTGCGCGGCTATTATCCGCCCTATCGTTTCCGTGCCGCACTGGAGTACGTGGCCGATGGTCACTACAGGATGGAGACCTTCCGCGAATATCTTGGGCGCGCTGATCCGCCGCCGCGTTTTGAGGCGGATGACCTCAATGAACAGCCGTTTTTCATCCCCCCGCCCTATGTGCTGGACCGCAGCCGCATCGCCGGGCAGCGGCCGCTGGCGGTATTCTTCGAGCAGGGCGACTGCCATGCCTGCGACGTGCTGCACAGCGGGCCGTTACAGAACGAGGTGATAGTCGGTCAGTTCGCCATGCTGGATGCGGTGCAGATAAACATGTGGTCCGATACCCAGGTGGTGACTCCCTCCGGCCAGCGCACCACCGCACGGCGCTGGGCCGATGAACTGGGCCTGTTCTACACGCCGACCCTGATCTTTTTCGATGAGCGCGGAAGGGAGATCATCCGGGTCGATTCGGTAGTCAATTTCTACCGTCTGCGCAGCGTGCTCGATTATGTGCTGAGCGGCGCCCACCAGCGCGGCCTGTCGTTCCAGCGCTGGCGGCAGAATCCCATGCCGCGGACGGATCAATAAAACATCTGGCGCAGAGACGCGGAGGAAACAAAGAACTGAATCCGCGAATGAACGCAAATACACGCAAATAACTCCAATGCCGCAAAACTTACAATCGTGTTCATTGGCCGACTCCGAATCTTTTCTCCGCGTCTCCGCGGCTCTGCGACAAAAAGGTTTTTATGAATATCGAAGAACTGATCAAGGTGATGGAGCGGCTGCGTCACCCCGAGCAGGGCTGTCCGTGGGATCGGGAGCAGACTTTCGCCACCGTCGCGCCCTATACCCTGGAAGAGGCCTACGAGGTGGCCGAGGCTATCGCCCACGCCGATATGGGTGAGCTGCGCGACGAGCTGGGCGATCTGCTGTTTCAGGTAGTGTTCCACGCCCAGATGGCGCGCGAGGCGGGGCATTTCGATTTTGACGACGTGGTGCGGGCCATCGTCGACAAGATGGTGCGGCGCCATCCCCATGTGTTCGCCGACGTGCAGGTGGCCGATGCCGCCGAGCAGACGCGGCGCTGGGAGGCGCAGAAGGCGGAGGAGCGCGCGGCCAGGGGCGGCGGCGCCGCGCCCAGCGTGCTGGACGGTGTGGCCGTCGCCCTGCCGGCACTGGTGCGCGCCGAGAAGCTGCAAAAGCGCGCCGCCCGCGTCGGTTTCGACTGGCCCGATGTGGCGGGACCGCTGGCCAAGGTGCACGAGGAGATCGGCGAGGTGGAGGCGGAGCTGCGGCAGGGGGCGCCGCGGGAACAGGTGGCCGGGGAGATCGGCGACCTGCTGTTCGCGGTGGTGAACCTGGCACGCCACAGCGGCGTGGACGCGGAAGCCGCCCTGCGCGGGGCCAGCCTCAAGTTCGAGCGGCGTTTCCGCCACGTCGAGCAGGCTCTGCGCGACGACGGCCGCGATCTGTCCCAGGCGACGCTGGAGGAATTGGATGCCCTGTGGGAGGCGGCCAAGCGGTCGCCACCGGTGTGAACCTCACCCTGTCCTCGCCGCGAAAATTCGCCCGGGGACCAGGCACTTGGCGTCTTGGCGAGCGTAATCTTCTCAAGATGTGACATTGCGATGCAGCAATGGCGGCGTAATCAGTAATTCGTTAACCCTGTGTCCAGAAAGGACGGACTGCCCATCATGAAGAAATCCTACCTGACCGCCGGCGTGATCCTGTTGGCGGTGGTGTTGTGGATGCTTTCCGGCCTGCTGCGCGACGATGCCGCGCCGGCCGCCGCGATCTCGGCCGCGGCCCCCGCGGCGCTGACCCAGGTGCGGGTCAGGACCTTCCATGCCGAACCGGTGACCCGCGAGGTGGTATTCAGCGGCCACAGCGCGCCTTTGCGCAGCGTCGATCTGCGGGCGGAGACCATCGGCACGGTGGCCTCGCTGCCGGTGCCGCGCGGCGCCATGGTGCGCAAGGGCGAGGCGCTGATCGTGCTGGCTGAGGACAATCGCGGGGCGCGGCTGCGGGAGGCCCAGGCCCTGGTGCAGCAGCGGCAGCTGGAGCTGCGTGCGGCGCAGAAACTGCAGGCCGGCAGCCTGATCTCCGAGGTGCAGGTGGCGCAGGCGGAAACGGCGCTGAAGAATGCACAGGCGGCGCTGGGCGCGGCCGAACTGGACCTGGCGCGCAGCGTGATCCGTGCGCCCTTCGACGGCGTGCTGGACCTGCGCGGGGTCGAGGTGGGGGCCTCGGTGCGCGAAGGCGACGTGGTGGCGCGGGTGGTGGACCTGGACCCGCTGCTCATCGTCGGCACGGTGTCGGAACAGGACGTGGGCAAGCTGCATGACGGTGATGCGGGCAGTGCGCGCCTGGTGACCGGGGAGGAGCTTTCCGGCCGCATCCGCTATATCGCCGCCGCCGCCGACGCCGCGACGCGCACCTTCAGCGTGGAGCTGGAGGTGCCCAATCCGCAGGCGCTGCGGGTGGCGGGGATCACCGCCGAGGTGCGCGTGGCACTGGAACCCCTGTCGGCGCACCATGTGTCGCCCGCCCTGCTGGCGCTGGACGACGGCGGTGTGGTGGGGGTGAAGAGCGTCGATACCGACGGCAGCGTGGCCTTTCACGTGGCCAACATCGTCCGTTCCGACACCAACGGCCTGTGGCTGGCGGGGCTGCCGGAAACGGTGCGCCTGATCACCGTCGGCCAGGGTTTCGTGAACGCCGGCGACAGGGTGCAGGCGAGCGAAGAATAGGCCATGAACGCGCTGATCGACGCCGCCCTCGCGCGCAGCCGCACCGTGCTGCTGATCCTGCTGCTGATCCTGCTCACCGGCACCGTGGCCTATCTCACCATCCCCAAGGAGTCGTCGCCCGACGTTCCCATTCCCATCATCTATGTCTCCCTGACCCACGAGGGCATCTCGCCGGAGGACGGCGAGCGGCTGCTGCTGCGACCGATGGAGAAGGAATTGCAGTCGGTGGAAGGGCTGAAGGAAATGCGTTCCACCGCACGCGACGGCCAGGCCTCGGTGGTGCTGGAATTCCAGGCCGGTTTCGACAGCGACAAGGCGCTGGCCGACGTGCGCGAGAAGGTGGACGTGGCCAAGGCCGAGCTGCCCGCCGACACCGACGAACCGTCGGTAAACGAAATCAACGTGGCGCTGTTTCCGGTGCTGGTGGTGACCCTGTCCGGCGACGTGCCGGAGCGGGCGCTGGTGCAGCTGGCGCGCAATCTCAAGGACAGGATCGAGGGCCTGGAGGAGGTGCTGGAGGTGGTGATCGCCGGCGACCGCGAGGATGTGGTGGAGGTGATCGTCGATCCGGCGGTGCTCGATTCCTACCAGATTTCCTACGAGGAACTGATCGGTTTCATCACCCGCAACAACCTGCTGGTGGCGGCCGGCGCCTGGGACGTGGGCCAGGGCCGCTTTGCGGTGAAGGTGCCGGGCCTGCTGGAGCAGGCGCCCGACGTGCTGGCGTTGCCGGTGAAGGTGAACGGCGATCGGGTGGTCACCTTCGGCGATGTCACCACCGTGCGGCGCGGCTTCAAGGACCCGACCGGTTATGCCCGCGTCAACGGCCGCCCGGCCATCAGCCTGGAGGTGACCAAGCGCATCGGCCAGAACGTCATCATCACCAGCGAGAAGGTGCGTGCCCTGGTGCAGGCGGAGCGGCAGATGTGGCCGGCCGGGGTCGAGGTGAGCTACTCGCAGGATCAGTCCGACGACATCCGCCTGATGCTGTCCGACCTGCAGAACAACGTGCTGTCCGCGGTGGTGCTGGTGATGATCGTGGTCGTCGCCGCGCTGGGCCTGCGCAGCGCCGGGCTGGTGGGCGTGGCGGTGCCCGGCTCGTTCCTCGCCGGCATCCTCATCATCGGCATGCTGGGCCTGACCATCAACATGATCGTGCTGTTCTCGCTGATCATGGCGGTGGGCATGCTGGTGGACGGCGCCATCGTGGTCACCGAGTTTGCCGATCGCAAGATGGCCGAGGGGCTGCCGCCGCGCGAGGCCTACCGCGCCGGCGCCCAGCGCATGGCCTGGCCCATCACCGCCGCCACCGCCACCACGCTCGCCGCCTTCCTGCCGCTGCTGTTCTGGCCCGGCGTGGTGGGCGAGTTCATGCGCTACCTGCCCATCACCCTCATCGCCACCCTGGGCGCCTCGCTGGCCATGGCGCTGTTCTTCGTGCCGGTGCTCGGTTCGGTGCTGGGGCGGGCAGGACACGCCGACGATGCCGAGCGCCTCAGCCTGGCGGCGGCGGAGGCCGGCGAGCTGCACGAAATCCGCGGCCTCACCGGGCTGTACCTCAAGGTGCTGGAGCGCCTGCTCAAACATCCGCTCAAGATATTCCTCGCCGCGGTGCTGTTCCTCGTCGGCGTGTATGTCGCCTACGGCGTGTTCGGCAAGGGCGTGGAGTTCTTCCCCGAGGTGGAACCGGAGCTGGCCAAGCTGCAGATCCGCGCCCGCGGCAACCTGGCGGTGAGCGAGCGCGACGCCCTGGTGCGCGAGGTGGAAAAGCAGGTGCTCGGCGTCGCCGGCATCGAAACGGTGTACGGCCGCAGCGACTTCGTGTTTCGCGGCCAGGAGGTGCCGGAGGACACCATCGGCGTGATCCAGATGGAGTTCGCCGAATGGAACCGGCGCCGTCCCGCCAGCGAGATCCTGGCCGAGGTGCGCGCGCGCACCGCCGGCATCGCCGGCCTCGTCATCGAGGCGCGCAAGCAGGAGCAGGGGCCGCCGGTGGGCAAGCCGGTGCAGCTGGAGCTATCGTCGCGCCTGCCCGAACTGCTGCCGGAGGCCGCGGCGCGGGTGCGCATGGCCATGGAGCAGCTGGGCGGTTTCGTCGACGTGGAGGACAGCCGCCCGGTGCCCGGCATCGAATGGCAGGTGGCGGTGGATCGCGCCCAGGCGGCGCGCTTCGGCGCCGACGTGATGATGGTGGGCAAGGCGGTGCAGCTGGTGACCAACGGCATCCGCGTCGCCGACTACCGGCCGGACGATGCCGACGACGAGGTGGACATCATCGTGCGCCTGCCGCGCGAGCAGCGCGGCCTGGACCAGCTCGATCGGCTGCGGGTGCAGACGCGCAGCGGGCTGGTGCCCATCGCCAATTTCGTCACCCGCAGCCCGGTGCCGCAATCGGGCACCATCAACCGCACCGACGCGCGGCGCGTGATGACCGTCAAGGCCGACGTGGAGGAGGGTGTGCTGGCCGACACCAAGGTCAAGGCGCTGCAACAGTGGTTCGCCGCCAACGGCGGCTGGGATCCGCGGGTGGACGTCAAGTTCCGCGGCGAGGACGAGGAACAGCGCGAATCACAGGCCTTCCTCACCCAGGCCTTCGGCGTCGCCCTGTTCCTGATGGCCATCATCCTGGTGACCCAGTTCAACAGCTACTACCAGGCGCTGCTGATCCTGAGCGCGGTGGTGTTTTCCACCGTCGGCGTGTTCCTCGGCCTGCTCACCACCGGCCAGCCCTTCGGCATCGTGATGAGCGGCATCGGCGTCATCGCCCTGGCCGGCATCGTGGTCAACAACAACATCGTGCTCATCGACACCTTCAACGTGCTGCGCAAGACCGGCATGGACCCGCTGGAGGCGGTGCTGCGCACCGCGGCCCAGCGCCTGCGCCCGGTGCTGCTCACCACCATCACCACCATCCTCGGCCTGATGCCCATGGTGCTGGCGGTCAACGTCGACCTGTTCCGCCGTGTGGTGGAAGTGGGTGCGCCGTCCACCCAGTGGTGGACCCAGCTGTCCACGGCCATCGCCGGCGGCCTGGCCTTCGCCACCCTGCTGACCCTGGTGCTGACCCCCTGCCTGCTGCTGCTGGGGGAAAAGATGCGCCTGCGGCTGGTGCCCCAGCCCGGCTGATTCAACCCCCGCCCCGCGCGCAGAGGGGACGAGGTCGGCACCAAGTTGGTGCCTGGTGTGGCCGGCGAGCACCAGCTTGGTGCCTACGCCATCGCTACGTCCCTGATGCACCGAAATAACCCTTTGATTCTTTGGGGTAGCACAAGATTGGTGCGGTTCTTGCACTCTTCCGCGGCAAACCGAACCCACCTAGGAGTCTCCATGGATCAGTCATCATCCGCCACCGATGTCCTGTTCGTCCTGCTCGGCGCCATTATGGTGCTCGCCATGCACGCTGGTTTCGCCTTTCTCGAGGTGGGCACGGTGCGCCGCAAGAACCAGGTCAATGCCCTGGTGAAGATCATCTCCGACTTTGCCATCTCCACCATCGCCTATTTCTTCATCGGCTACGCCGTGGCCTACGGCGTCAGCTTCTACAGCGCGGCGCCGACCCTGGCCGACAAGAGCGGCTATGAGCTGGTGAAGTTCTTCTTCCTGCTCACCTTCGCCGCAGCCATCCCGGCCATCGTCTCCGGCGGCATCGCCGAGCGTGCCAAGTTCCAGCCGCAGCTGGCCGCCACCTTCGTGCTGGTGGCCCTGGTGTATCCCTTCTTCGAGGGCATGATCTGGAACGGCCGCTATGGTGTGCAGGACTGGCTGACTTCCGCCTTCGGCGCCGCTTTCCACGATTTCGCCGGTTCGGTGGTGGTGCATGCGGTAGGGGGCTGGATCGGTTTGGCCGCGGTGCTGCAGCTGGGGCATCGCAAGGGACGCTACGGCAAGAATGGCGAAATCTACGCCCATCCGCCCTCCAGCATCCCCTTCCTGGCCCTGGGCGCCTGGATCCTCACCGTAGGCTGGTTTGGCTTCAACGTGATGTCGGCCCAGGCCATCGAGGGCATTTCCGGCCTGGTGGCGGTGAACTCGCTGATGGCGATGGTGGGCGGCACCCTGGCGGCCCTGTTCGCCGGCAGGAACGACCCTGGCTTCGTGCACAACGGCCCGCTGGCCGGCCTGGTGGCGGTGTGTGCCGGCTCCGACCTGATGCACCCGCTGGGGGCGCTGATCACCGGCGGCATCGCCGGCGCCCTGTTCGTCTGGACCTTCACCCTGGCGCAGAACCGCTGGAAGATCGACGACGTGCTGGGTGTGTGGCCGCTGCACGGCCTGTGCGGTGCCTGGGGCGGCATCGCCGCCGGCATCTTCGGCCTGGGGGCGCTGGGCGGCATGGGCGGGGTGAGCTTCATGTCCCAGCTGCTCGGCACGCTGCTCGGCATCGTCATCGCCTTCGCCGGCGGCATGCTGGTGTACGGCGTGCTCAAGATGACCGTGGGCATCCGCCTGTCGGAGGAGGAGGAATTCCGCGGCGCTGACCTGTCCATCCACAAGATCATGGCGGAGCCGGAATACGACCGCTGACCGGATGTGGTGTACCAGTACGGAACGGGCCGCGATGCGGCCCGTTCCGTTTCTGCGCCGGTGATGGGTATAGTGTGGGGAACACCACACACGCTGATCCATGGAACATGACCGCAAACCCACAGTTGACCCCCGCTGCATTGGCCGGCGCCATTGGCCGCCGCACGGTGCAGTCGCTGCTGTATGTGGTGGATCTGACGGTGTTCATCCTGCATGCCATGCGGGGCTGGGGCGGGCACCGCGGTCTGCTCAATCGCGCCAGCTATAACGCCGTCATCGCGCAGATGATCTTCACCGGCATCGACGCCCTGCCGGCGGTCACCCTGCTCGGGCTGGCCGTCGGTGCCGGCATCACCGCCCAGCTCATCATGCTGATCCAGGTGGTGGGTACCGAGGCGGATGTGATCAACGTGCTGACCCGGGTGGTGGCGCTGGAACTGGCGCCACTGCTTACCGCCATCATCGTCATCGGCCGCACCGGTTCAGCCATCGCTGTCGATTTGGGCAACATGAAGTTGCACCGCGAGGTGGAGGGGCTGACCCTGCTCGGTATCGATGTGCAGGACTTTTTCATCAGCCCGCGTCTGGTGGGGGTGGGGCTGTCGCAGCTGATCCTGGCGGTGTATTTCGCCCTCATTGCGGTGGTCAGCGGAGTAATCTTCACGGCCCTGCTGCTGTCGTTCGGCTATCTCAAGTACCTGGTGGCGATCCCGCTGGCCTTTGACCCGGTCGCCCTGCTCGGCTTTTTGTTCAAAAACCTGCTGTTTGGCCTGATCATCGGTGCCAGCGCCTGTTTTCACGGCCTGCGGGTGGGGGTCTCGCCCACCGAGGTACCGCAGCAGACGCAGCGCGCCATCGTCAACAGCCTGGTACTGGTCTTTCTGCTCGACGGCGTGCTGGCGGTGGCCTTGCTATGAGCGATGAGGCCTTGTTGCATGCCGTGGGACTGGCGCCGGCGGCGATGGCCGGCGTGTTGCCGCTGGATTTGACGTTGGGCTGTGGCCTGGTGGTGCTGGTTGGGCCGGAACGGGAACAGAGCAGCACCTGGTTGTATACCCTGGCAGGTATGGAGCCACTGGCTGCAGGCCGTCTGCAGCTGTTGGGTCGACCCGCCTCCGAGGCGGGTGCGGCGCAGCGGCGGGAATTTCGGCACCCGCTTGGCTTCGTCACGCCCCAGGCCCCCCTGTTGTCCATCATCAGCGGCCTGCGCAACGTGATGTTGCCGGCGCTATACCACCGCCTTGCGTCCGAGGCCGAGGTGGAGCGGCGGGCACACACGCTGCTTGGCGAGATCGCCTATGATGCGGATCATTATGTTCTGCCGGCCTATATGGGGGAACTTCAACGCCGTCATCTGCTCATCGCCCGCGCCCTGATGCTGGAACCGCGAGTGCTGATGCTGGAACAGCCGCTGGACGGGCTGGATGCGCCAGTAGCGGATCTATTGCGCGACTACATCGTCGGCAAGGTGCGGCCGCGGGTAAATCTGCTGATGGTGGCGGCCAACGATGCCCTGCTGGCGCAGCGTGCCGATGTCGTGCTGTTTGTCGGCAGACAGGGTGTCCGCCGGTTTGGTCACTGGGCAGAATTGCTGGCCTGCCCGGCGGATGAGGTGCAGCGCTATCTGGCAATGGAACGCCGCGCTTGCGCGATGCTGGAATCACCGTAAATGAATCCGCGAATGAACGCGAATGGACGCAAATATGTCGGTAGGCCGCGGGTGAGCCATCACGAGCGGGTTTTGGAGTATTGGCGTCCATTGGCGTTTATTTGCGGACGGATTTTTTTGGTTTAATGAGTCATGGCCGAACAACGCGTCCACTATATCCATCACCTGAGCTACAGCATGCGCGAGCGGCTGGTTGGCGTGTTCGTGCTGGTGGCGCTGGCGGTGATCTTCGGCCTGATTTTCATCAATAGTCGCACCTCGCATTTGTTCGAGGAGCGCATTGTCTTTCACGCCTATTTGAAGAACGCCCAGGGTGTCAGCACCGAATCCATCGTCAAGGTGTCCGGCATCGAGGTGGGGCGCGTTGCCTCCATCGGTATCGCGCCGGACAATCGGGTACATATGGAGTTGTTCGTCTACAAGCGCTTTCACAACCTGCTGCGCACGGACTCGCGTGCAGCATTGTCCAAACTGTCGGTGTTGGGCAAGGCGGTGATCGATATTTCTGCCGGTTCGGTGGATGCGCCGCTGTTGCCGGAAGGGGCGACACTGAGCATCGAGGAGCCCGTGTCGCTGGATGAACTGATGGCCGAGTTGGCGCCGGTGCTGGAAAAGGTGCGGCAGATCGTCGACGGCGTCGCCACCCTGGTGCAGGCGGTGGAGCCGGGTGACGTGGCTACCACGTCGCGCGAGATGGCGCGCACCCTGGAAAGTCTGCGCCTGATCAGTGCGCAGATCGCCACCGGGGAGGGCGCCTTCGGTCAGGCGGTGTTTAGCGAGGAATTGGCACAGAACATCAGCCGATCCGTGGGCTCGATGGAGACCGTGCTGCAGAAGGCCGATCAGCGCCTGGCCGAGATGGCGCCGCTGCTGGCCAATGCCGGCGCCATCACCGACGAGGGGCGCACCACCACGCGCGAGCTGTCGGCCCTGGTGGTGGAGGCCAAGCTGCTGGTGAACCAGATGAACACCGCCATGGGCACCGTCAATGTGGAACTGCAGCAACTGCCCGAGCTGGTCAGTCGCATGAAGCTGTTGATGGAGTCTACCGATCGCACCCTCCAGGGGATGCAGCGTATCTGGCCGTTGTCCTCCGCCGTACCGGCGGCCCGTGACGATACCGTGATGGAGGCGCAGCCGGGCAATGACTAGCAACCTGTCGGACTTGGGACTGATTTACTGCGCCGGTGGGAGAACGGTTCAGATTTCCCCGATTTTTCCCTACATGGAACCGCCATGCGCGTCAAAATCGTGAAAATTTGTCCTCGCTCTCCCACCATGCTTGCTACGATCGCTCAAGTCCGACAGGCTGCCAGGCACCTACTGCTCATCGCCCTCGCCGCACTGCTCGCCGCCTGTGTCAGTCCGCCGCCGCAACGCCCCGCCGCGCTGGTGCAGGGCGAGCGTTATCTTGAGATGGGGGTGCAGGCCTTCCGCGCCGATGATTACGCCGGGGCCGCCCATCATTTCACCCAGGCGCTGGGTCACTACCAGGGCTTGGACCACCAGGAAGGCATGTTGCACAGCCGCATCAATCTGGCCGAAACCGCGCTGGCGGTGGGCAACACGGCGGCAGCCGAGCGCCACCTGCAGGCGGGCCGTATGCTCGCGGATGGTGAGGCCAACGCGCGGCTGCAATTGCTGCAATCCTCCGCCGCACTGCGTCAGGGGCAGCATGAGGCGGCGGTGGAGCTGCTGGCGCCATTGCTGGAGGGGGGGCCGCGTCGCGACGCCATCTACCGCAGCGCCCTGGCTAACCGCGTCGATATCGCCCTGGCGCGCGGTGAGTTCGATACCGCCGCCTGGGTGGAGCGCTACGCGGCAGCGTTGCGCGGTGATGAGGTACCGGCCTTCACCGCCCGCCTGTACCGTTTCCAGGGTGAACTGGCGCGTCGCGGTGGCGACTACCCCGGCGTCGAGAATCTGTTGCAGCAGGCCCTGGATATCTACAAGGCCATACCCGCCCGGCCGGGTACCGCCGCCACGCTGGAGGCCTGGGGCGCCCTGCTGATGGAGCAACGGCGCTGGGCAGAGGCCGAGGAGCGCTACCAGCGCGCCCTGCACATCCGCCTGTGGCTGCTGGATCGTCATGGCACCGCCGCTGGCCTGCGCCGCCTCGCCGCCATCAGCGAGGCCACGGACCGCCCACAGCGTGGCGCCGCCCAGCGCCGCTGGGCCGAGATCGTGACCGGTGCCGGCCGCGTCGACTGGACGGCGCTGCAGCGGGAAGTGTTGCCGCGGTGATGGTTCAAAGGCTGCAATCAGTCCGTGAATACACCCAAATTAAAGCGATTATTCAGCGATTATTCATGGTGTTGCGAAGGCCTGCTTACCCGCCGGTTGGAATTGCGTGGTTGTGTCTGTTCCTGGAGTACCCATATTGAGTTGTGTTGATTCGCGTTTATTTGCGGACTCCACTGTGCTTTTCAGGATAAATGACACGGGGCCGGGTTGGTTATAAAATGACCGCCCTTTTTCCCCGGCCCGACTAATGACACGTTCCGTATACATCAAGACCTTTGGCTGCCAGATGAACGAGTATGACTCGGCGCGTCTGGTGGACGCCCTGCACGCCGAGTGCGACTTGGTGCCGGTGGACGACCCGGAACAGGCCGATGTGCTGCTGCTGAATACCTGCTCGGTGCGCGAGAAGGCGCAGGAGAAGGTGTTCTCCCAGCTCGGCGTGTGGAAGCCGCTGAAGGAGAAAAATCCCAAGCTGGTGATCGGCGTCGGCGGCTGCGTGGCGAGCCAGGAAGGCGATGCCATCCGTCAGCGCGCGCCCTACGTGGACCTGGTGTTCGGGCCGCAGACCCTGCACCGCCTGCCGGCGATGCTGAAGGCGGTGTGGGCCGATCATCGGCCGGTGGTGGACGTGTCCTTTCCCGAGATAGAGAAGTTCGACCGCCTGCCCGAGGCGCGCGCCGAGGGCCCCATGGCCTATGTGTCGGTGATGGAAGGCTGCTCCAAGTTCTGTACCTACTGCATCGTGCCCTATACCCGCGGCGCCGAGGTGAGCCGGCCCTTCGACGATGTCATCGCCGAGGTGGCGGGCCTTGCCGCCCAGGGCGTGCGCGAGGTGAACCTACTGGGGCAGAACGTCAACGCCTACCGCGGCGTGATGCACGACGGCGAGATCGCCGACCTGGCGCTGCTGATCCACTACGTCGCCGCCGTCGACGGCATCGAGCGCATCCGTTACACCACTTCCCATCCGGTGGAGATGAGTGATTCGCTGATCCAGGCCTATGCCGAGGAACCCAAGCTGGTGAGCTTCCTGCACCTGCCGCTGCAAAGCGGCTCCGACCGCATCCTGGCGCTGATGAAGCGCGGCCACACCACGCTGGAATACAAGAGCATCATCCACCGCCTGCGCGCGGTGCGTCCCGACATCTGCATCTCCTCCGATTTCATCGTCGGCTTCCCCGGCGAGACCGAGGAGGATTTCCAGGCCACCCTGCGCATGGTGGAAGAGGTAGGTTTCGACCATAGTTTCAGCTTCATCTACAGCCCGCGCCCCGGCACCCCGGCGGCCGACCTGCCCGACGACGTGTCGCTGGAGGTGAAGAAGGAACGCCTGGCGCACCTGCAACAGCTCATCAACACCAACGCCCAGCGCATCAGCCGGCAGATGGTGGGCACGGTGCAGCGCGTGCTGGTGGAAGGGCCGTCGCGCAAGAACGCGCTGGAACTCAGCGGCCGCAGCGAAAACAACCGCGTGGTCAACTTCCCTGGTGATGCCACCCTTGCCGGCCAGTTCGCCGAGGTGCGCATCACCGAGGCCCTGCCCAACTCCCTGCGCGGCGAACTGGTTCGCGCCGCGGCGGCATGAGGGGTTCACGGTAAAGACATTAACCGCAAAGTACGCGAAGGTCGCGGAGTGTATCCGGGCTTGGTTGCTCCCTGGCATACTTCGCGTCCTTTGCGGTTGCTGGGGTTTTACATATGAATGCAACGCCTGAGTCCGTCGATCTGATCCTGGAGCCCGCCGACAACGCGCGGCTGGCCAGCCTCAACGGCCAGTTCGACGAACACCTGCGCCAGATCGAGCGGCGGCTCGGGGTGGAGGTGAACAACCGCGGCAATGCCTTCCGCATCATCGGCGAGCACGAATCGGTGCGCGCGGCGGCGGAGGTGCTGAAGGGGCTGTACACGGCGACGGAGACGGAACGGCTGACGCCGGCGCGGGTGCACCTGTTTCTGCAGGAGTCCGGCGTAGAGGCGCTGCTGGAGGCGGAAGAGGCGGAGGAGATCGACGTCACCATCCGCACCCGCCGCGGGGCGATCCAGGGACGCGGTCCCAACCAGAAGCGCTATCTGCGCAACATCATCAGCCACGACATCAACTTCGGCATCGGCCCCGCCGGCACCGGCAAGACCTACCTCGCCGTGGCCTGCGCGGTGGAGGCGTTGGAGCGCGAGCAGGTGCGCAAGCTGGTGTTGACGCGGCCGGCGGTGGAGGCGGGCGAGCGCCTCGGCTTCCTGCCCGGCGACCTGGCGCAGAAGGTCGACCCCTATCTGCGCCCGCTGTACGACGCGCTGTACGAAATGCTCGGCTTCGAGCAGGTGGCGCGGCTGATGGAAAAGCAGGTGATCGAAGTGGCGCCGCTGGCCTATATGCGCGGTCGCACGCTGAACGACGCCTTCATCATCCTGGACGAGGCGCAGAACACCACCACCGAACAGATGAAGATGTTCCTCACCCGCATCGGTTTCGGCTCCACCGCCGTGATCACCGGCGACGTCACCCAGATCGACCTGCCGCGCGGCACCCAGTCGGGCCTGCGCCAAGTGGTAGAGGTGCTGAAGGACGTGGAGGGGATCAGCTTCACCTTCTTCCTCGCCAAGGACGTGGTGCGCCACCCGCTGGTGCAGCGCGTGGTCAGCGCCTACGAACGTTTCGATACCCAGGCGCCGAAGCAGGGGTAATGAAGAATGTTTAACCGCAAAGTACGCGACGTGACGCCAAGCAAGGCAAAGACTACTTTGCGGAACTTTGCGGAACTTTGCGTACTTCGCGGTTAACGGCTTATGACATTGACTGACGAACCGATGATCGACCTCGACCTGCAAATTGCTTCCGCTGCCTCCGGCCTGCCGGCCGAAGATGATTTCCGCAGCTGGGTGGAGGCGGCGCTGGCCGGCCGCCGCGCCGAGGCGGAACTGACCATCCGCGTGGTGGACGCGGAGGAGAGCGCCGAGCTGAACGGCACCTACCGCCACAAGCAGGGGCCGACCAATGTGCTGTCCTTTCCCTTCGAGGCGCCGCCGGGGGTGGAACTGCCGCTGCTGGGTGATATCGTCATCTGCGCCCCGGTGGTCGCCCGTGAGGCGGCGGAGCAGGGCAAGACCGCGGCGGCGCACTGGGCGCACATGACGGTGCACGGCTGCCTGCACCTGCTGGGCTATGACCATATCGCCCCCGACGAGGCGGAAATCATGGAATCCCTTGAAAGGGACGTGCTCTCTGCCCTAGGCTATGCAGACCCGTACGACGGTCAATAAACAGTCACTGAACAGATTTATCCTTTCCCATCACCGAAGCACTCTCTCTGGAATCCCCCTATGAACGACGGCCGACCTAGTAGCGGCGACAATGGTGAACCCCGGCGCAGCTGGCTGGAACGCCTGGGCCAGGCCTTGCAGGGCAACGAGCCCAAGGACAAGGAAGACCTGATCGAATTTCTGCACGACGCCCACAAGCGCCATCTCATCGACGGCGATGCGCTGGACATGCTGGAGGGCGTGCTGTCGGTGTCCGACATGCAGGTGCGCGACATCATGATCCCGCGCTCGCAGATGGTGGTGGTGGAGCGCGAGCAGGGCCTGCAGGAGTTCCTGCCGATGATCATCGATGAGGCCCATTCGCGTTTCCCGGTGATCGGCGAGTCGCGCGACGAGGTGCTCGGCATCCTGCTGGCCAAGGACCTGCTGCCCTTCGTGGCGCGTGGCGGCGAAGGTTTCGACATCCGCGAGGTGCTGCGCCCGGCGGTGTTCGTGCCGGAGAGCAAGCGCCTCAACGTGCTGCTGCGCGAGTTCCGCACCAGCCGCAACCATATGGCCATCGTGGTGGATGAGTATGGCGGCGTCGCCGGCATGGTCACCATCGAAGACGTGATGGAGCAGATCGTCGGCGAGATCGAGGACGAGCACGACATCGACGAAGACGATATCGAGATCCAGCAGATCGCCAAGGGTCGCCATACGGTACGCGCGCTGACCTCCATCGAGGACTTCAACGAACACTTCGGCTCCACTTTTTCCGACGAGGAATTCGACACCATCGGCGGCCTGCTGTTGTCGCAGTTCGGCCACATGCCCAAGCGCGGCGAGATCATGGACATGGGCGGCCTGCGCTTCAAGGTGCTGCGCGCCGACAGCCGCCGCCTGCATCTGGTGGAGGTCACCAAGGTGCCGCTGCCGGAGAGCGGGGGCGACTACACCGGCGAGGGCATCGCCTGAAGCGAAGGGCGAAGGCTTTCAGCGCAAGGGCGCAAAGAGCGCCAAGAACTTCAAACCCTCGACGCAGTGACGCAGAGGCGCAGAGTACACAGAGATGATGAATGATTTTCTCTGCAATCTCCGCGCCTCTGCGTCTCTGCGTTGAATTTTTGCTTTCGTAAGCTTTGCGTTCTTTGCGCCTTTGCGGTGAAAGGGTTGGCGTTATGAGCTGGTGGTTGGTGAACAATGATAGACGCGGCGACCTGCTGGCTCTCGTGGCCGGTGCCCTGCTGCCGCTGGCCTTCGCGCCCTTCGGCCTGTTTCCCCTGGCGGTGCTGGCGCCCGCCCTGTTGTTTTTCACCCTGTTTGATCTGAGTCCGCGTGCGGCGCTGCGGCGCGGCTTTCTGTTCGGCCTCGGCCTGTTCGGCGTCGGTGTGTCCTGGGTATATGTCGCCATTGCCGATTTTTCCGACAGCGGTGTGGTCACGGCGCTGATCCTCACTGTGCTGTTCGTCGCCGCGATGGCTGTGTATCCCGCGCTGTTTGCCTACGCCGCTGTACGGCTGCGCCAACGCGGCCCGCTGGTGTCCGCGCGGTGGTACCTGGCGGCGTTGCCGGCCCTGTGGTTGGCGTTCGAGTGGCTGCGCGGCTGGTTGTTCACCGGCTTCACCTGGCTGCAGCTGGGCTACAGCCAGATACAGTCGCCCCTAGCCGGTCTGGCGCCGCTGCTGGGGGTGTACGGCATCGGCCTGGCCTGCGCCGTCAGCGCCGGCGCCCTGGCCTGGCTGCTGCACGATGGCCGCCGCGCCTGGCCCGGCGCAGTTCTGGTGCTGGTGCTATGGGGCGGCGCCTGGGGCGCGCAGCAGCTGGAGTGGACCGAGCCGGTGGGCGAGCCGCTGCGGGTCGCGCTGATCCAGGACAACCTGCCGCAGTCCACCAAGTGGGATCCTGAGCTGTTCGACACGCGCCTCGACCTCTACGCGCGTCTGACACTGGAAAACATTGGCGCGGTGGATGCCGTGATCTGGCCGGAGAATGCCGTCACCGTGTTCTATCACGAGCTGAAGGAAGAATACTTCGACTGGTTGGCGGCACAGGCGCGTGCGGTGGATACCGATATCGTCATCGGTGTGCCGGTGCAGCGCACCGACGCGGTGGGCTATTACACCAGCCTGATGGTCCTCGGCGGCCACGAGGCGGCGTACCACAAGCGCCACCTGGTGCCCTTCGGCGAATTCGTGCCGCTGGAGGGGCTGTTGCGTGGCCTGATCCGTTTCTTCGATTTGCCCATGTCGGGTTTTTCGCCGGGTCCGGCGGGCCAGCCGCCGCTGCCGGTGGCTGGCCAGCACGCCGCCATGTCCATCTGTTACGAGGACGCCTTCGGCGAGGAGCTGCTGCACAACTTCCCGCAGGCGACGCTGCTCATCAACGGCAGCAACAACGCCTGGTACGGCGACTCGCTGGCACCGCACCAGCACCTGGAAATATCGCGCATGCGCGCCATCGAAAGCGGCCGGCCGCTGGTGCGTGCGACCACCACCGGCATCTCCGCCCTGGCCGATCACCGTGGCCGTTTGTTGTCCACCTCGCGCCAGTTCGCGCGCGAGGTACTGCGCGGCAGCGTGCAGCCCATGCAGGGCATGACCCCCTACGCAAAGTGGGGGAATCTACCGGTATTGTCGCTGGTGGTGGTGCTGGTGGGTGGGGTGCTGGTTTGGCAGCGTCGGCGCGCGATAGGCTAGATTGGTTTCGAGTTTCGAACGGTGTCCGCCCTGAAACTCGAAACTATGGATCCGAACCGGCGCTTTATTCGTCGTCCCGCGATACCCGCCGGTACACCGTACCGTGGCACTTGGGGCAGGGGGGGATGTGGCCGATGTGGTGGAAATGCAGTTTCTCGCCGCAAGCCTTGCATTCGAGGGTGCCGATGCTGGTGATCTCGCCGCTGTGCCATTCGCCTACGGCGTCGGCCTGCCGGGCCAGGCGATCGTATTCCAGCCGGGAATAGTCCACGCTGTCGCGGAACAGATCAGCGAGTCCCTTTTCCACCAGACTGAGGTCGAACTTGAGCCAGTCGCCCAGTTCGCTGCCGGTTTCGGCCAGAAAGCGGGCGGCGTCATCCAGGTCACGCTTGAGATAGCCGCCGACACGTTCGGCCTCCTCACGGGTCAGCTCACCCAGCTCGGTCGCCGTCTCCTGGGCGCGTTCGATGGCGCGGTCCAGCACCGGCGCCGCCTTGTGCTCGGCGTCTTCCACGGTCGTCTTCAGACGACCCAGCATGCGGTAATAGGCGTCGACCAGATGCTGCTTGATGCCGGCTTCGCTCATTTTCGTTCTCCTTGGACTCGACAAGTGTACCTAGTGTGAACCAGAACTGTGACAGGGGCTAGAGGCTAGGGAAGTACTCGCGGTGCCCGTGCCTGTTTTCGCTATATCTGCGCGCAGCGCATTCATTTCTCAGCCCCTGGAACCGAGTCCCGAGCCCCAGGCTCCACCTAGCTTAAAACAGGCCGCTGCGGTATCCTGAGTGGCTTTCGAAACAGGCTTATTTTCAGGAAAAAACATGGCGTTGCGCGAGAATTACGAGCCCCGGCAGGTGGAGCAGGCGGTACAGGCGGAGTGGCAGCGGGAGCAGAGCTTCCGCGTCAGCGAGGAGGCGGGGCGGGAGAAGTTCTACTGCCTGTCCATGTTCCCCTATCCCTCCGGCCGGCTGCACATGGGCCACGTGCGCAACTACACCATCGGCGACGTCATCTCCCGCTACCAGCGCATGCTGGGCAAGAATGTCCTCCAGCCCATGGGCTGGGACGCCTTCGGCCTGCCCGCCGAGAACGCCGCCATGAACAACGGCGTGCCGCCGGCCCAGTGGACCTACAGCAACATCGACTACATGCGCAGCCAGCTGCAGTCGCTGGGCTTTGCCGTCGACTGGTCGCGAGAGGTCGCCACCTGCAAGCCCGACTACTACCGCTGGAACCAGTGGCTGTTCCTGCGCCTGCTGGAAAAGGGCATCGTCTACCAGAAGACCGGCACCGTGAACTGGGACCCGGTGGACCAGACCGTGCTGGCCAACGAGCAGGTCATCGACGGCCGCGGCTGGCGCACCGGCGCGGTGGTGGAGAAGCGCGAGATCCCCATGTACTACATGGCGATCACCAAGTACGCCGAGGAGCTGCTGGCCGACCTCGACCAGCTCGAGGGCTGGCCGGAGCAGGTGCGCACCATGCAGCGCAACTGGATCGGCAAGAGCTTCGGCGTGCGCGTCGGCTTCCCCCACGCCATCGACGGCGGCGGAACGCTGTGGGTGTTCACCACCCGCGCCGACACCCTGATGGGCGCCACCTACGTGGCGGTGGCCGCCGAGCACCCGCTGGCGCTGCACGCGGCGCAGGACAATCCGCAGCTTGCCGCCTTCATCGAGGAGTGCAAGCACGGCGGCGTCTCCGAGGCGGAGCTCGCCACCCAGGAGAAGAAGGGCATGGCGACCGGCCTCACCGTCAGCCATCCCCTCACCGGCGAGCCGTTGCCGCTGTGGGTCGCCAACTACGTACTGATGGGTTACGGCGAGGGCGCGGTGATGGCGGTGCCGGCCCACGACGAGCGCGACTTCGCCTTCGCCCACAAGTACGGCCTGCCCATCAAGGCCGTGATCAAAACCTCCGCCGGCGACGCGACCCCGGCGCCGTGGCGGGAGGCCTACGCCGAGCACGGCCAGTGCATCAATTCCGGCAGGTACGACGGCCTCGGCTTCGACGCCGCGGTGGATGCCATCGCCGCCGATTTGAGCGCGAAGGATCTCGGCGAGAAGAAGGTGACCTGGCGCCTGCGCGACTGGGGCATCTCGCGCCAGCGCTACTGGGGCACGCCGATACCGATGATCAAGTGTCCCACCTGCGGCGACGTGCCGGTGCCGGACGATCAGCTGCCGGTGGTGCTGCCCGAGGAGTGCGTGCCGGACGGCTCGGGCAATCCGCTCAACAAGTACGAAGCCTTCCTCGCCTGCACCTGCCCCAAGTGCGGCGGTGCGGCGCGGCGCGAGACCGATACCATGGACACCTTTGTCGACTCGTCCTGGTATTTCTTCCGTTACACCTGTCCCGACGCGGCGGCGATGGTGGATGGGCGCGCCGACTACTGGATGCCGGCGGATCAGTATATCGGCGGCATCGAGCACGCCATCCTGCACCTGCTGTATTCGCGTTTCTGGACCAAGGTGATGCGCGATTTCGGCCTGACAAAAGTGGGCGAGCCGTTCAAGAATCTGCTCACCCAGGGCATGGTGGTGGCGCCGACCTTCTATCGCGACGGTGCCGACGGCCGCAAGCAGTGGCTCAATCCTGCCGACGTCGCCGTGACCACCGACGACAAGGGCCGGCCGCTGTCCGCCGTGCTCAAGAGCGACGGCCTGCCGGTGATCATGGGCGGCATCGAAAAGATGTCCAAGTCCAAGAACAACGGCGTCGATCCGCAGCAGCTGATAGAGCAGTACGGCGCCGACACCGCGCGCGTGTTCATGATGTTCGCCGCGCCGCCGGAACAGTCGCTGGAATGGAACGACTCCGGTGTCGAGGGTGCGCACCGTTTCCTGAAGCGGCTGTGGTCATTTGCGACTGAGTTCCAATTTGAATCGCGTATATGGGGCCGGCAAGCGGAAGGAGCATATTTGGGTAATCTGCATCCAGAACAATATGCTGTTCGTAGAGAGATTCATGAAGTATTGAAAGGTGCGTTAATAGATTTTGGAAAGTACCAATTCAATACCGTAATCGCAGCGTGCATGAAGATACTGAACATCGTTAGTAAAACGCCGGGCTTTGTGGCCACTACATCGGAATCTCATGACCCGTCTATGAATGCGATGTATGAAATCAAGCGCGAAGGCTTTTCCATCCTGCTGCGCCTGCTCTCGCCCGTCGCGCCGCACATCACCCACGAGCTGTGGCGCGGTCTCGGCTACGGCGACGACATCCTGCACGCGCAATGGCCGCAGGTGGATGCCGCCGCCCTCAAGCGCGACAGCATTGAGCTGGTGGTGCAGGTCAACGGCAAGCTGCGGGGCAAGGTCAGCGTGCCGGCCAGCGCCGACAAGGCCGCTGCCGAACAGGCGGCCCTGGCCGACGAAAACGTGCAGCGTTTCATCGAGGGCCAGGCGGTGGCGAAGATCATCGTCGTGCCGGGCAAGCTGGTGAACATCGTGGTGAAACCCCAGTGACAAGTTCCAAGTGGCAAGTTGCAAGTAACAGCCTGCTCCGTTTCATCCCGGGGCGAGGCTTCTTTTTCTTGTCGCTTGTCACTTGCTACTTGTCACTGGTGTCCTGCGGTTTCCACCTGCGCGGCGCCGTCACCCTGCCGCCGCAGATGGAACGCACCCAGCTGCTCGGCGTCGAGGCGCGCGGTCCGCTGGCGGTGGAGATCACGGCGGCGCTGGAGGATGCCGGTGCGCGCGTAGTGGCGGGCGACGCCACGGCGCAGCTGGTCATCAGCGGCGAACGCCAGGCGCGGCGCCTGCTTTCGGTGGGCAGCACCGGACGCGCCAGCGAATACGAAATCACCTATCAGTTCAGCTTCGAGCTGCGCGCACCGGCGGAGGCTGCGGAGGCGGGGGTCAAACCGGTTGTGACGGTACTGGTGCCGCAGCAGACCGTCAGCCTCAACCGCGACTACGCCTTCGATCCCAACAGCGTGCTGGGCAAGGGCGACGAGGAGGCCTTGCTGGTGCGCGAGATGCGCAGCTTCGCGGTGCGCCAGATGCTGGTGCGGCTGCACGCCGCGCTGCGGGCGAAGGACGCTGAAAATTAACATCCAACGCAAACACGCGAAGGCGCGAAGGACGCAAAGAATGACGAATGCAATTATCTCTCCGTCCCTTGCGCCTTCGCGTCTTTGCGTTGGATTGTGGTTTTAACCCGTCATGCGCCTGCGTGCCGAACAACTCTCATCCCATGTGGAAAAGCCGCTGCTGCCCATCTATCTGGTGAGCGGCGACGAGCCGCTGCAGCTCAACGAGGCGACCGATGCCCTGCGCGCCGCCGCCCGCGCCCAGGGTTATACCGAGCGCGAGGTATTGCAGGTGGAGACCGGTTTCGACTGGGCATCCCTGGCCGCCGCCGGCAGCAATCTTTCCCTGTTCGCCGAGCGCAAGCTCATCGAGCTGCGCCTGCCCTCGGGCAAGCCGGGCGATGCCGGGGCCAAGGCCCTGACCGCCTATGCCGCCGCGCCGTCGCCGGACAACCTGCTGCTGATCAGCTGCGGCAAGCTGGAAAAGCAGCAGCAGAACAGCAAGTGGTTCAAGGCGCTGGAGGCCGCCGGGGCGGTGTTGCAGGTGTGGCCGGTGGAGCCGCGCGCCCTGCCGGGCTGGATCCGCCAGCGCCTGCTGTCCCGCGGCATGCAGCCGACGCCGGAGGCGGCGCAGCTGCTGGCCGATAGGGTGGAGGGCAATATGCTGGCCGCGGCGCAGGAGGTGGAGAAGCTGGTTCTGCTGCACGGCGCCGGTGCGCTGGACGGCGAGGCGGTGCGGGCGGCGGTGGCCGATTCGGCCCGCTACGACGTGTTCGAGCTGGCCGACGCCGCCCTGGGCGGCGATGCGGCGCGCTGTGCCCGCATCGTCGAGGGCCTGCGCGGCGAGGGGGAGGAACCGGTGCTGATTCTGTGGGCGCTGGTGCGCGAGGTGCGCGCCCTGGCGCTGATCGCCGCCGAACAGGCGGCCGGTACGCCGCTGGATACCCTGTTGCAGCAGCAGCGGGTGTGGGACAAGCGCAAGCCGCTGTACCACGCCGCCCTCAAGCGCCACAACCTGCGCCGCTGGCGCGCCCTGCTGCGGCGTGCCGCCCGCGTGGACCGCATCTGCAAGGGGGCCGAGCCGGGCACCCCCTGGGACGAGCTGTTACAATTCAGCCTGCTCATGGCCGGCGTGAGAATAGTCTGAAAACCGCCGACAAGATGGACAAGATGATGCAGGATGAACAGGATAAAAAATCTTGTATATCCTGAATAATCTTGTAAATCTTGTCCGAGATTCTTCCTTCGCAAACCACTCAAGCACAGAGATACGTTGATGGACGTGAAGCAGTACATGCAACAGGTCGGGCAAAAGGCGTGCGCCGCGGCGCGGGCCATGGCCCGTGCCGATACCAATGTCAAGAACGCCGCGCTGTCCGCCATGGCCGACGCGCTGCTGGCCGGGGAGGCGGCGCTCATCGCCGCCAACCAGAAGGACCTCGCCGCAGGCAAGGCGCAGGGCCTGGACGCCGCCATGCTGGACCGCCTGGCACTGGATGGCGCGCGTATCGCCGCCATGGCCGAGGGTCTGCGCCAGATCGTCGCGCTGCCCGATCCGGTGGGGCAGATCGCCGACATGAACTTCCGCCCCTCCGGTATCCAGGTGGGCAAGATGCGCGTGCCGCTGGGCGTCATCGGCATCATCTACGAGTCGCGCCCCAACGTCACTGCCGACGCGGCGGCGCTGTGCCTGAAGTCCGGCAATGCCGCCATCCTGCGCGGCGGCTCCGAAGCCATGCACTCCAACCAGGCCATCGCCGCCTGCGTGCGCGCCGGGCTGGAGCAGGCCGGCCTGCCCGCCGATGCGGTGCAGGTGGTGGAAACCACTGACCGCGCCGCGGTGGGCGAACTGATCACCATGAGCGAGTACGTGGACGTCATCGTGCCGCGCGGCGGCAAGTCGCTGGTGGAGCGCATCAGCAAGGAGGCGCGCGTGCCGGTCATCAAGCACCTGCACGGCGTCTGCCACGTCTACATCGACGACCGCGCCGACATGGAAAAGGCCCTGCGCATCGCCTTCAACGCCAAGACCCACCGCTACGGCGTGTGCAACGCCATGGAGACCCTGCTGGTGGCCGAGGAGATCGCCGAGCGCGTGCTGCCCGAGCTGGGCGCCATGTATCAGGAGAAGGGCGTCGAGCTGCGCGGTTGCGACACCACCCGCCGCCTGCTGCCCTATGCGGTGGCGGCCACGGCGGAGGACTGGGATGCCGAATACCTGGCGCCGATCCTCGCCGTGCGCGTGGTCAAGGACCTGGACGAGGCCATGGAGCACATTTACAAGCACAGCTCCGGCCACACCGAGGCCATCGTCACCGAGGACATCACCCGCGCGCGCCGCTTCCTGGCCGAGGTGGATTCCAGTTCGGTGATGGTCAATGCCTCCACCCGCTTCGCCGATGGCTTCGAGTATGGCCTCGGCGCGGAGATCGGCATCTCCACCGACAAGATCCACGCCCGCGGCCCGGTGGGGCTGGAGGGACTGACCTCGCAGAAATACATCGTCATAGGTGACGGTCATATCCGCCGCTGAATTAATACCTACTTCATTCGGACACGCGTCGCGATTCGTGGTGCGTGCCGCGCTGCTTTTGTGTCTGCTCGCCGATACGGTCCAGGCGTTGGGACTGGATGGGCAATTGCGTCTGTATTCCGCTATTAACCAGCCGCTTAACGCCGAATTGGCGCTGCACCTTGCGCCCGGAGAGACCACGGATGAGGTGCGTGTGGGGCTGGCGGATCGGGCGACCTATCAGCGCCTGGGGCTGTTTTTCCATGAAGGATTGCCGCCGCTCAGTTTCGTGGTCGCGCCGGATGTCGCTGGCCGCCCGGTGATCCGGATCACCAGCCGTGTGCCGATGCGTGAGCCGGCCGTGGAGCTGGTGCTGGATGTGCGCTGGGGTGGTGGGCGCATACTGAAACCATATGCCCTGTTGCTGGACCCGCCAGAGCTGTTTACGCCTCCGATGGCCGTCGCTGTCCCTGAACCGGCAGCGGAGCGAGCGGCTGACTCTGCACCCGTCCGCGCGGTGCCGGTGCTCACCCATTATGGCCCGGTGCAGCGTGGTGAGACCCTGAGCCAGATCGCCCAGCGTCTGAAACCGGCAGGGGTGAGCACGCCGCAGATGACAGTGGCGCTGTTCGAGGCCAATCCCCATGCCTTCATCGGCGGCAACATGAATCGGTTGCGTTGGGGGACCACCTTGTACATGCCGACGCACGCGGCCATCGCGGAACGCTCGCGTGGTGCTGCCGGCAAGGTGATGCTGGATCAACTGCAGGCCTTGCAGCCGGCACGGTCGGTGGAGGCCGCACCGCCTGCCTCCGCCCCTGCCTTGCAGATCCTGACGCCGACTGCGCCCGATGCCGCGAAGGGCAGGCTGAAGGAACGCCTGGCGGAGGTGCGCCGCCTCAATGAGGTGATCGAGGTGGAAAACGAGGCGTTACGCCAGCGTCTCGGTAACCTGGAGCAGCAGGCCCGGCGCATGGCCGAGCAGGTGCTGACCATGCCAGTATCCTCTCCCGTAACGGCGGATGCGGCGGATGCGGCGGATGCGGCGGATGCGGCGGATGCGGCGGATGCGGTCGATACGGCAGATGCGGCTGACACGTCGGATGTGGTCGATGCGGTAGTACCGCAGGAAGCAGCGGTGGCGACTATAGACGCTACCGCACCGTCGCCGCAGGATGGGTGGCGCGACCCTGCGCGGTGGGTGGTCATGCTCGCAGTGTTGCTTGGCCTTTCCCTGGCTGTGCTGGGCTGGTTGTTGTGGCGCCGCCGCCGGCGTTGGGATTACCGTGACCTAGCGCTGGCCGTGCGCGAGGAAGCAGAGATCAAGGATCGTGCCCGTCACGCTGCCTTGGAGCAGGCACGGCAGAGGCGTCAGCATCAATGAGGCCGGTGGGCATACTGGGGGGCACCTTCGATCCGGTACACTTTGGTCACCTGCGCTCAGCCCTGGAGTTGCTGGAAAATCTCGGCCTGGCCGAAGTGCGCCTGATCCCCGGCGGCCATCCACCACACCGCGCCCCACCCCGGGCCAGTGCCTCCGCCCGTCTTGCCATGCTGGAACTGGCGGTGGCGGGGCAGCCGGGTTTGCAGGTTGATACACGTGAGCTGGAGCGGGCAGGCCCGTCCTATATGGTGGACACCCTCACCTCGTTGCGCGGTGAAGTGGGCACAAAACCGCTGTGCCTCCTGCTCGGCGCCGATGCCTTTCTCGGTCTGCCAAGCTGGCATCGCTGGCAGGAACTGCTGCAGCTGGCGCATTTGGTGGTGATGCATCGGCCCGGTTGGGAATTGACCGAGGATCTCGCCGCGCCGCTGGCGCAACTGGTGGCGACGCAGCGGGTGCATGAGGCGGCGGCGCTGGCAGCGCAGCCCGCCGGTGCCCTCCTGCTGGCACCGGTAACCCCGCTGGACATCTCGGCCACGGCAATTCGCGAACTCATTGCCACCGGTCGCAGCCCGCGCTATCTGCTGCCCGATGCGGTATGGGAGCATATCCAGGCCCACGATTTATACAAGTAACGGAAGGTATTGATGCAAGCAGAACAGATGAAACAATTGGTGATCCACGCCCTGGAGGACGTGAAGGGCGTCGACATCATCGCCCTGGATGTCCGCGGCAAGACCAGTATTACCGATTACATGGTCATCGCCAGCGGCCGCTCGGATCGGCAGGTGAAGTCGCTGGCGCAGAACGTCATCGACAAGGCACGGGAGCAGGGGCTGGTACTGCTTGGCGTCGAAGGCGAGCGCGAGGGCGAGTGGGTGGTGGTCGACCTGGGCGAGGTGGTGGCCCACATCTTCATCCCGGAAAAGCGCGACTTCTACAACCTGGAGAAACTCTGGGGCGACGAAGCGCCCTCCGCCGTGAAAGCCAATTAACCACGGGGAGTACGGGGAACGCGGGGATGAAATGTCGGTATCGTCCGGATTCTTGGAACATTGGTGCGCCATGTCCGATACCCGCAAGCGCTTTTAGTGTCCCTGTGTTCCCCGTGGTTGGAGTTTTTTGATCACTATGCGCCTGCACCTGATTGCCGTCGGTAACCGCATGCCCGGCTGGGTGGAGCAGGGCTACGCCGAATACGCGAAGCGCCTGCCGGCCGATTGCGCGCTGGTGCTGCATGAGATCGCGCCGGGCAAGCGCACCAAGGGTGCCGATCTGGAACGGGCGCGGCGCGAGGAAGGCGAGAAGATGCTCGCCGCGCTACCCAAGGGCGCCCATGTGGTGGCGCTGGAAGTGGGCGGTAAGGACTGGAGCACCGAAGACCTGGCGCAGCGCCTGGCAGAGTGGCGCCGGCAGGGGTGCGATGTGGCCCTGCTGGTGGGCGGCCCGGAAGGGCTGGCCGATGCCTGCCGCGCCCGTGCCGACTTGCAGTGGTCGCTGTCGCGCCTGACCTTGCCGCACCCGCTGGTGCGCATCGTGCTGGCGGAGCAGATCTACCGGGCGTGGAGCATTACTCAGGGGCATCCTTACCATCGCTGATGTTAAGGCGGATTCAAGACTCAACATTGGAGATCGAAACATGGAAATGTTCTTGCCAGCAGTACAGCCGGGCGCAAACTTTTTTTGAATTTTGAATTGAATCCATGATCTTTCTGGCCTCCTCCTCCCCCCGCCGTCGCGAACTGCTCGAGCAGATCGGCGTGTCACACCAGGTGGTGGAGGTGCGTGTGGACGAAGCCCTGCACCCGCGCGAGGCGCCGGAGTTGTACGTGGTACGGCTGGCGCTGGCCAAGGCGCAGGCGGGCCACACGATCTGCAGCGACTGGCCGGTGTTGGGGGCCGATACCGCCGTGGTGATCGACGGTACCATCCTCGGCAAGCCGCGCGACCGCGCCGACGGCCTGGCGATGCTGACACGGCTGTCCGGGCGCACACACCATGTCTATACCGGCGTGGCGCTGGTGGATGTGGAGGGCGTGGCACAGACGCGGCTGTCGGTGAGCGCGGTGAGCTTTCGTGTCCTGGACGAGGCGGAATGCGCGGCCTACTGGGACAGCGGCGAGCCGGCCGACAAGGCCGGCGGCTATGCGGTGCAGGGGCTGGGTGCCATATTTATCGAACGCCTGGAGGGCAGCTACTCCGGGGTAATGGGTTTGCCATTGTTTGAAACTGCCGCACTGCTGCGAGGCGGCGATACACTGTTGCTGGAATCAAAATGTCCATGAATGCTCCCTTGACGCCAGCAATGTGCGGCGAAATATTGGTCAATGTCACGCCGCACGAAACACGCGTTGCATTCGTTGAAAACGGCGTATTGCAAGAGGTACAGATCGAGCGGGCGCGCAAGCGTGGCCTGGTCGGCAACATCTACAAGGGCACGGTGCGCCGCGTACTGCCCGGCATGCAGGCGGCCTTCATCGACGCCGGCCTGGAGCGCACGGCCTTCCTGCATGCCTCCGACATCCTGTGTCCCAATAATGGCAGTGACGAACGTGAGCGCTGTCTGAAGGGCGAGTTGGACAACAGTGAGCGTACACCGCAGCGCAATATCGATGAACTATTGCGTGAGGGGCAGGAGTTGCTGGTACAGGTGGTGAAGGACCCGCTCGGCACCAAGGGCGCACGCCTCACCACCCACATCAGCATTCCTGCACGCTTCCTGGTGTTCATGCCGCAATCCAGCCACATCGGCGTATCGCAGCGCATTGAGAACGAGGCCGAGCGGCAGCGGCTCAAAGAGCGCATCATGACACTGGCGGCGGAATTCGGTCCCGGTGGTTACATTGTTCGTACCGCGGCGGAAGAGGCCGATGACGAGGCGCTACGCGCCGATATCGCTTTCCTGCACAAACTGTGGGGTGAGATTGGGGCACGTGTCGCCAGCGAGCGCAGCGGGACCCTGATCCACGAGGACCTGCCTTTGGTGATGCGTACCATGCGTGACGTGGTGGGCGCCGAGGTGGAGAAGGTGCGCATCGACTCGCGCGAGACCTTCCGCAAGGTGGCGCGTTTTGCCGAGAAGTTCATTCCCGAACTGGTGCCGCGCATCGAGCATTACGCCGGCGAGCGGCCGATCTTCGATCTCTACGCCATCGAGGACGAGATCCAGCGTGCGCTGGAGCGCAAGGTGCAGCTCAAGTCCGGGGGCTATCTGATCATCGATCAGACCGAGGCAATGACCACCATCGACGTCAACACCGGCGCTTTCGTCGGCCACCGCAACCTGGAAGAAACCATCTTCAAGACCAACCTGGAGGCGAGCCAGGCCATCGCGCGCCAGCTGCGCCTGCGCAATCTGGGCGGCATCATCATTCTCGACTTCATCGATATGGACGATGCTGAACATCGTCGCCAGGTGCTGCGTAGTCTGGAGCGGGCGCTGGAACGCGATCATGCACGCACCCATATTTCCGAGGTGTCCGCGCTGGGACTGGTGGAAATGACGCGCAAGCGTACCCGCGAGAGCCTGGAGCATGTACTGTGTGCGACCTGTCCCACCTGCAACGGGCGTGGCACACTGAAAACGGCGGAAACGGTGTGCTTCGAAATCTTCCGCGAGATCATGCGCGAGGCGCGCCAGTTCGACGCGCAGCAGTTGTTGGTGCTTGCCTCACAAGAGGTGGTCGACCGGCTGTTGGACGAGGAATCGACGGCTGTGGCCGAACTGGAAGAATTCATCGGCAAGCCGATACAGTTCCAGGTGGAAACGCTGTATACACAGGAACAGTTTGATGTCGTGTTGCTGTAGCGGCGGATACAGGCTGCAGGAGTAACGTTACAGGGAAAAGACTGTGATCCGGGCGCGGGACGCGCAACATATCTTCTGTTAGCTTGTTCCAACCAGAAACCATTTCTTTTCCCGTCGGGGAATCCTGCTGCATGCAAAAGCCCAGTTTCCTTCGCCGTCTGCGCCGTGCGCTGTGGTATGTCACGGCGGGGATGGTGATTCTGGTGGCGGTGCTGCTCAGCCTGACGCGGCTGTTGCTGCCGGAGTTACAGGGCTATCGAGCCCAGGTGGAGGCGAGGGCGAGTGCCGTATTGGGGCAGCCCGTACGTATCACAACACTGCGTTCACGCCTGCGCGCGTGGTCGCCGATGGTGGTGTTGGAGGGGGTGGAGCTGCTCAATGCCGCAGGTGAGCTGCCGGTCGCCCGTTTTCACGAAACAGAGATCGCATTCGATTTGCTGGGCAGTGTGCGCCGCCTGCAGCCAGTGATCGCGTCGTTGACCGTGGTGGGCGCTGATTTGACCATCGTGCGGCAGGAGGATGGTCGTCTGGAGGTGCAGGGACTGGCCGGTTCGGGGGAGGCTGAAGGCGCGGCGGAGGGCATAGGGCGCTGGCTGCTGGCGCAAGGCCGGCTGGCGCTGCGGCAGAGCCGGCTGCACTGGCGTGATCACAAGACCGGACGCCATCTCGATTTCGCGCAGGTGGACATCGAACTGAACAACCTGGCAGACCGCCACCAGCTCAATGTGGATGTGATGTTGCCGCCGGGCGCGGGCCGTGACCTGCGTCTTGCACTCGACCTGGAGGGCGACGTGCTGCAACCCGGTGCCTGGCGTGGCCGCGGTCATCTGCAGGGCCGCGGCCTGCAGCCGGCACCCTGGCTTGAGGAGTTGGGTTCTGTGGCTGGTGTCACCTTGCGGCATGGGGTGTTTGACCTGCAGGCATGGGGCGAGTGGGAGGCGGGCCGTCTGCTGCACGTTGATGGTTGGATCGACGTGCGTGACCTGTCGGTCGGCAAGGGCCGCGACCATCTTGCACTGGCCCGCCTGGCGACAGCCGCACACTGGGGACGCGATGACGATGGCTGGGCGCTGGAGGTGGATGATCTGCGCCTGTGGCGCAAGGCCGGGGACACGGCAGAGCCGATACAGGCACGCGTGCGCCATGCCGACCCGCATTGGGATGTACAGCTTGCGACGCTGCGGTTGGAAGATGCCGCGCTGCTTGTGCCGCTGCTCGATGCCGGGCAGCGTGAAGCCCTGGCTGCCATGCGGCCGCGTGGCCGGGTGCGCGAAGTGCGCGCCACCGTAGCGGCGGACGGTCGGGTCGAGCATGCGCAGGGTATGTTCGAGCAGGCCACGCTGGTGCCATGGCAACGCTTACCCGGATTCAGCGGGCTGAGCGGTGCCTGGGTATGGAACGACGGCCAGGGGCAGGTCGTACTCGAAAGCCACAAAGGCACGCTCGAGCTACCGCGCCTGTTTCGCGAACCATTACTGCTGCAGCAATTGCAGGGGGTGATTGCTTTATACCGTGATCAGGATGGCTGGCGCATCACCACGGAAGGCATGCAGGTTGCCAACGCCGACATTCACGCCCGTGTCGATACGACGCTGGTCCTGCCTGCCGCCGATGGCCCGTATCTCGATTTGCGTGGCGCGTTCTGGGACGGGCAAGCCACCGCCACGCCACGGTATCTGCCGGCGACGATCATGGGACGTGATGCGTTGGCCTGGCTGGACCAGGCCTTTCAGGGCGGCAAGGTGACCCATGGAAACGTGTTGTTTCACGGGCCATTGCGAGCGTTTCCTTTCGATGGGGGGGAAGGGCGCTTTGAGGTGGACTTCGCTGTACAGGATGCCGGCCTGTTCCTGCAGACAGGCTGGCCCGGTCTGCGTCAGACCAATGCCCGGGTCCGTTTTATCAATCGTGGCATGGTCATCGATGCCGACAGTGGCCGGATGTACGACAGCCAGATCGGTCAAACCCGCGTCGCCATCGCCGATCTGCACCAGCCCTTGCTTGCCGTGCAGGGTAAGGCGCGCCTGAATGGCGACGATGCCATCCGTTTGTTGCGTGAGACGCCGCTGCGCCAGCGGCTGGGTGAGTATGTGGCGGCACTGCGGCTGGAAGGGGCGAGTGCGCTGGAGCTGGAGTTCGCCTTGCCGCTGAAAGATACGCTTGCCGCCACGCAGCCATTTCGACTTGCAGGTGCGGTGACGCTGCAGGGCAACCGGCTGTGGGTGCAGGAACGTTTTCCCATTGAGGCCATCGAAGGACGGTTGGCTTTCACGGAGTCGGCCCTGCAGGCTGATGCGTTGCGTGTCCGGATGCTGGACGGCCCAGCCAATATCACCATTTATGGTGATGGCTCGGGTGATGGCGCGCACACCGTCATTGCCGGTCGTGGTGTGATGAACGCAACGGGGTTGCGGCGGCTGTACGCCGCACCGGCGCTTGAGCAGGTACACGGCAGCAGCGCCTGGCAAGGTACGTTGATGCTGCCGCATCATGACAAGACGGCAGGGACGCAGCTGCGCCTGTATTCCGAACTGAGTGGTCTGGAACTGGCGTTGCCAGCGCCATTGCGCAAGGCGGCGGAGCAGGCATCACCGCTGGAACTGGTGCATTATTTTTCCGGCACGCAGCAAGGCCAGACGCAACTGGGCTATGGCGAGGTGCTGAGTGCTCAGCTGGACCTGGATGAAGAGGGTGGGCTGCGGCGCGGTGCGCTCCATTTTGGTCCGGGCACGGCACAGCTGCCAGTGGACCAGGAGCTGTACGTTAGCGGTGCAGTGCGCGAATTGGATCTGGGACAGTGGCGCCAGGTACTGCAGGGGACGGGCAAGGGTACAGCATTACCGCTACGGCTTGAAATGGACGAGTTGCATCTGGTCGCGGCAGAAAAAACCGCGCCGGTGGAGCAAGAGCCTGGCGGTTGGCAAAATATGCCGCCGATGGACGTGCGGGTGCAGCGTTTCGATTACGGTCCCCTGCAACTCGGGCAGTTGGCCTTCAAGCTGGACAGCAGCCCCACAGCCATGCAGGTGAGTGAACTGGTGCTGAGCGCTCCGGCATTGCGGCTGAGCGGACAGGCGCGCTGGCAATTGCGGCCGCGTTCCTACAGTGAGGTGAAGCTGAAACTGGATTCGCCAGATGTGGGACGAATGCTGAGTGACCTCAATGTCGCCAGTGTCATTGGTCGTGGCACGGCCAGCGCCGAGATGGCATTCAATTGGCCCGGTAGCCTGACCGAGATGGAGGCCGGGAATTTGGGTGGGCACATACACGCCCGTGTCGAGGACGGCCTGTTGAACGAGGTCAGCCCCGGTGCCGGTCGTTTGCTGGGTCTGCTCAGTCTGCAGGCATTGCCGCGCCGTCTGATTCTTGATTTTCGCGACCTTTTCCAGAAGGGCCTGGCCTTCAGCAGCATCGAAGGTGACTTCAGCATTCGTGCCGGTGACGCCTATACCTCCAACCTGGTGATGGATGCCACTGTTGCGCTGATACGTATCGAAGGCCGGACCGGACTGGCCGCGCGCGACTATGACCAGCGCATCACCGTGGTGCCCAACCTGTCCGGCACCGCGCCGGTGATCGGCACCCTGGCCTTCAGCCCACAGGTGGGCGCACTGATGCTGTTGTTCCAGCGCCTGTTGAAGAAAAACGTGGACGAGGCGGCGCGGACCGAATATCACGTCACCGGGTCATGGGATCAGCCGCAGGTCGAAAAAATCCAGCTGCCGGGTGATGCGGCTTCAGTCGTCGATGACACGTTGTAGTACAGTCGAAAATGGTATCCTGAAGCCATGATTCGTTGCTGGTACATAATCTGTCTGTTGTTGGTCGCCGGTATCGCGGCGGCATCCGAACCATTGTTCGTCACCGCCGCCGAGTGGGCGCAGCCGCGCACCGGTAATGCATTGTTGCGACATCCGGCCCTGAGCCAGGCCATGGGCGAGTTGCAGGATGGACAGACCCTGCAACTCATCTATCCGGGCGGCGACGAAGGCAGCCTGTGGGCGCGTGAACTGCAGGCCTGGCTGGTGGCGTTGGGACTGTCGTCGCAGCGCATCGAACTGCTGCCGGGCAGCCCGCGCGGGGATGCCATCGAAGTGCGCGTGGTGGGTGTGCCAGCGTTGGAATAGCGGTCAACCAATAAAGATTGAGTCCGCGAATGAACGCGAATAGACGCAAATCAAGATCAAGGACCAATGTACTGATCACTACATTTGCCGAGTGATCATCAGTATCTTTAATATTCGCGTCCATTCGCGGAATGAATGGTGTTTCTGGATCAGACGTGACAGATAACGATAAGGAGAAACAAGCGTGACTCGTGTGGCAGCCGTCCAGATGGCCTCCGGCCCCAATATCAGCGCCAACCTTGCCGAGGCCGAGCGCCTCATCGCCAAGGCCGCCGCCGCCGGCGCGCGCCTGGTCGTGCTGCCGGAAAACTTCGCCCTCATGTGCATGCACGAGAACGACAAGGTCAAGGTGCGCGAAGCCGACGGCAAGGGCCAGATCCAGGACTTCCTCGCCCGCACCGCTGCACGCTACGGCATCTGGCTAGTGGGCGGCACCGTGCCGCTGGTCGCCGACGACGCCAACAAGGTGCGCGCCGCCTGCCTGCTGTTCGACGACAAGGGCAAGCGCGTCGCCCGCTACGACAAGGTGCACCTGTTCGACGTGCACCTAGAGGAAAGCAACGAAGACTACGCCGAGTCGCGCACCATCGAGCCGGGCAACAACGTGGTGGTGGTCGACACTCCCTTCGGCCGCCTCGGCCTCGCCGTGTGCTACGACCTGCGCTTCCCCGAACTGTTCCGCCGCATGGTGCAGGAAAACGTCGAGATCATCGCCATCCCCTCGGCCTTCACCGCCATCACCGGCAAGGCCCACTGGGAAATGCTGCTCCGCGCCCGCGCCATCGAAAACCTCAGCTATATCATCGCCTCGGCCCAGGGCGGCTACCACGCCAACGGCCGCGAGACCCACGGCGACTCGATGATCATCGATCCCTGGGGCGTGGTGATGGACCGCCTGCCGCGCGGCTCCGGCTTCGTCATGGCCGATATCGAACGCTCGCGCCTGCAGGCCATTCGGCGCAACTTCCCGGCGCTGGATCATCGGCGGTTGCCTTGTACGCTGCCCTGACTAACTCAAAAGCCTTTAACGCAAAGACACGAGGGGCGCAAAGAACAAACATCAATAGCAAACCGATTTGTTCTGGAGTACCGTGTATCGGTGACTACGCAATGGACCCCCCATGCTTGGCGGACAGGGCGTGCGCAACAAGGTTCTACGTATAGGAAAATATGTTACCGCCGAGTGCGGGAGACCGGGAAGGGAGACCCCATGAAAATATACGCTGTAAATATTATTGCGTGCCATCGCCGCCGTATTCGCAACTATTGTCCCTCCGCTGACTCTGCGCATTCACTGGGCGATATGTTGCGTACTGTTATAGGGTTGCAGCAGTTGCAGCGACTATTCATCGGGGCGTTTATTTTTATTCTGTGGGCAGGATTGGGTGACAATGCACATGCTGCCAAAATCGAAATCGAATCCTACCCGGTCTGGGTTCTCTTAGGCGGCGGCGACCAGTTTGCGAGCTTTGACGAACTGGTTGGTTACTACAACGGTAAGGCAGAGACTCAATACAACGACTGTCTCCAATCACACACCAATCCCCCTTTTGCCTGCACTAGGCTCATTTTTACCGGAAAGTATCCGGCACAACAGCAAAAAATCAACGGTGACTACTGGTGGTGGATACTGCCCGCTGAGCTTACTTACTACGGTGTGGATGGTAATTACAACGTCCATACCTACACGGAGTCGCTGGATAGTCACTATGGTGCTAACGTCTACTATTTCTGTCCAAAATCGTGGCTATCACACCAAAAAACCGTTGCCGACGGTTTGTTAAGGTCCTGCAGTAAATATATCGAAGACCGCCCCACCTGCCCGGCACCGGGTGCTGCCAATGCAGGCGCGAGCGGGCCATCCGCTTCGGTACTTAATCCAGTAAACGCGAGTTCGGGAGACAAGCACCAACACGAAGTCGATTTTGTGTCGGACGACGGATTGTTGCGTGCCGAGCGAACTTATGTGAACCAATACGAGGGCTGGATATTCGATAGTGTGCCGCGACTGGCAGACATGACGGGGCGCAGCACCGTGCGCACATGTTTTTCAGGGATCGCCAACTACCGGGTCGACGATGTAGAAATTCCGAAGGCCTATTGCAATGCCTACATCAGCCCATCAGGGCTCAACAATGAAGTTGACGTAATACTGAATAACGGCAACCGGATTCGCTTTATCGAAACCAGTTCGGGGGTGTTCCTGCCGGAAAGTCCCGGGCAAAGCTCTGAACTGATGCTGGTCGATCCCGCAATGAACAATGGTGCATTGTGGCGGCTCAAGCTGGCCAATGATGCGTCTATCTATTATGGAAACGACGGACGGGCACGGAAAATGGCCACCCGAGCTGGACGCAGCATCATATACCGCTACTTAGATGGCCAGTTGGCCTCCAAGAGTGACGACAGAGGCCGAACACTTAGCTATGAGTATGACGCCTGGGCTCGGATTGCTGCGGTCGTTCTGCCTGATGGTCGGCGTCTTCGATACACGTACCAGGGGCCTTTCCTGAACCAGGTGACTTGGCATGATGGAGTCAGTCGCCGTTATCTTTATAACGAGGCCGGGCTGGTTGACCCCGCGTCGCCTGCGTTATACGCGTTGACTGGCATCATTGATGAAAATGATAACCGCTACTCCACTTGGAGTTACGACGTGCAAGGTCGTGCAATCAGTTCCAGTCACGCAGACGGCATGGATGCTGGCACGCTCACCTACAATGCTAACGGTACGACAACCGTAACCTACGCTTTGGGCAAGAAAACAACCTACCACTTCACCACGATCAATGGTGCCAAAAAGATAGTCCGCGTCGAGGGTCACCAGTCGGAGGATTGCGCCGGCACCAACCAGTCCTACACCTACGACCCCAACGGTTTTCTCGCCAGCAAGACCGACTGGAACAACGTCACCACGACCTTTGTCCACGACGCCCGGGGCCGCGAGCTGAGCCGCACCGAAGCAGCGGGTACACCCGATGCCCGCACCATTACCACCGAGTGGCACAGCCAATGGTACTTACCGGTGCGCATCACCGAGCCTGGGAGGGTTACCACCCTTACCTACGACGAGAAAGGCCGGCTGCTGAGTCGAAACGAAACGGCGGCGCCGTAACAAGAAGAATCAGGGAACGATGCAATGAAATCCAATTACAGCGCCGTACTGACCTTGGGTTTGATGTTGATGGGTGGCGGTAGCGCGGCCCATGCCGAACGCACCGTCAGCTACACCTACGACGACCTCGGCCTCATCACCTCCATCGACGGCCCGCGCCTTGATGTCGCCGACATCACCACCTACACCTACGACGCCCAGGGCAACCGTCTCACCGTCACCAACGCCCTCGGCCACACGACACACATCACCGCCTACGACGCGGCCGGCCGGCCGCTGAGCTTCACCGACCCCAACGGCCTCACCACCAGCCTTGCCTACGACCTGCGCGGCCGCCTGATAAGCCGCGATGTCGGCGGCGAGCTCACCGCGTTCACCTACGACGGCGTCGGCAACCTCACCTCGGTACAGCTGCCCGACGGCAGCGCCGTGCATTACATCTACGACGCCGCGCGCCGCCTCACCGCCATCGAGGACACCCAGGGCAACCGCATCGCCTACACCCTGGACGCCATGGGCAACCGCACCGCCGAGCAGGTCTTCGATGCCGGCGGGTCCCTGGTGCGCAGCCACACCTACGTCTACGACCAATTGAGCCGTCTCATCCAGAGCCTCGGCGCCAACGGCCAGACCACCTCCGTCAGCTACGACCCCAACGGCAACCCCCTCGCCACCACCGACGCCCACAGCCAGACGACAAGCCAGAGCTTCGATGCCTTAAACCGCCTGGTGCAGGTCACCGACCCGCTGGGCGGCGTGGTGGCTTACGGCTACGACGCCCAGGACCACCTCATCTCCGTCACCGATGCCCTCAACCACACCACCACCTACAGCTACGACGGCCTCGGCAACCTCCTGTCCCAGCACAGCCCCGACACCGGCACCACCACCTACACCCACGACGACGCCGGCAACGTCCTCAGCCAGCTTGATGCCAAGGGCCAGACCACCAACTACGCCTACGATGCCCTGAACCGCCTCACCCAGGTCACCTACCATGACGGCCAGCAGGTCACCTACGGCTACGACAGCTGCACCTATGGGCTGGGCCGCCTGTGCCGCATGACCGACAGCCACAGCACCACCGCCTGGGACTACGACAGCCACGGCAGAATCAGCGCCAAACACCAAACCGCAGGCGGCCTCACCCTCACCATCGGCTACAGCTACAACGCTGCCGGCCAGCTCGCCCAGATGAGCTACCCCTCGGGCCTCACCGTCGCCTACCAGTACAGCCAGGGCCAGCTCAGCGCCCTCAGCATCAACGGCCAGCCGCATATCGCCGGCCTCACCTACCAGCCCTTCGGCCCCGTCACCGGCTGGGCCTGGTCCAGTGGAAGAATGCACCACCGCGCCTACGACCTCGACGGCCAGCTCACCACCCAGACCCTGGGCGAGGGCAGCCGCACCCTGAGCTACGACCTGCTCGGCAACCTCAGCGCCATCCTCGACCCGCAGACCAATCTCACCTTAAGCTACGATGCCTTAAGCCGCCTCACTGCTGCCAACGACCCCGACTACAGCCAAAGCTGGAGCTTTGATGCCAACGGCAACCGCTTGAGCCAATGGCACAGCGGCGAGCGGACTGATTACAGTCTCGACCCGGCCAGCAACCGCCTGCTCCAGGCCGGTGCCCGTGCCTACCAGTACGACGCCAACGGCAACCTCATCCACGACGGCAGCCACAGCTACGGCTACGATGCCAGGAACCGCCTCACCGCCGTCGACAACGGCCAAACCGCCCGCTACAGCCACAACGCCCTGGGCCAAAGAATCCACAAGACCGCACAGCAACCAGGCAGCGGTCCCGACTACCTGGCCCTGGCCGCACGGGCCGAAGCCGAGGCCCAGGCCCACCGCAACCAGGCGGACTTGCTCCAGCCCCAGGCCCAGCTCGCCCAGAGCCAGGCCACCCAACTGAGCCAACAGGCCGGTGCTACCCAACAGCAGGCCGACCGCGCCGCACGCGAGGCCGAAAAGCTCAGCCGTGAGGTGCAACAGGAAACCGAGCGTGCCGCCCAAATCCAGCAGCATGCCGACGACCTGGCCCGGCAGGCCCAGGACTACCGCGCCCGCATCGTCCCCAACCCGGCGACTATCTTGCAGCGCATCAAGAACGCCCTGTACCAGCGTCTGGCGGACTTCTTTCAGGGCTGGGCCGACAAGCGCGCCGCCCAGGCCAGCGCGCACCAACAGGAAGCGGACGCCCTGAGCCAACAGGCCCAGGCGAAAACCGAAGAAGCCGCACAGCTGCAACAACAGGCCGACAGCCTGATGCAGCAGGCCGAGGCCAAACAGCAGGAGGCCCAACAACGCCAGGCCGAGGCCAACGACCACCTGCAACAGGCCAGCCAACTCGAACAGCAGGCCGCGGACTATCGCCGTTTTTCAAGATAGTTGTCACTGTTCCATTCACGCAGCGTGAGCCATCTCACCGCTGCTCTTCTCCGGGTTCAGCCACACGGTCAGCGGCAGTGACCAATCCCGGATATTCCCGCTC